>Ga0181520_10001487_pt1 | contig 47339 bp, 53 predicted proteins | sample PEATcosm2014_Bin_29_FD_132451 | JGI IMG/M metagenome (GOLD analysis project Ga0181520, IMG submission 132451) | Peatland microbial communities from MTU Mesocosm Facility, Houghton, MI, USA - PEATcosm2014_Bin02_30_metaG | ecosystem: Environmental > Terrestrial > Soil > Wetlands > Peat | place... | reverse complement strand
GAGGAGCAGAAGCCCCCGGCTCCCGACGATGACTTCAACGTGGTGTAATCGGCCGCATGGCCGATCAATCCGGCTTCCAGCCGTAACCCGAAGCCACCGGCTATTAGCCGGTGGTCGTTCACCTGCATACCAACAAAATCCCTGGCATCAAATTATGTCGCCATTGAATTTTACAATTCCAACTCCTAGTATTACTATCAATCCTACATCCGCTACTGTGAATGCAGGCAGTCAGCAACAATTCATGGACACTGTTGCCAATTGTTCGAATAGTGTGTATTGGCAAGCTAGCGCTGCGCCAGGTTGGACGGGTAGTGTAGGAACAGTGGATCAAAACGGATTGTATACAGCGCCAACAGGGAATCAGTCCGGTAATATATATGTGACCGCTTATGATTGTAATGTTTCCGCTAAAGCAACGGTCCATATACAAGGCACAACGGCGGCTACTGGCACAATCAACGTTTCCGCCGACAGAAGTACGAGTTGGAACATCGAAGGCAAAACAACATCACTCTCAGGAAGCGGAACGTCTCAGACATATACCAACGTCACCCCGGACAAATACGTTATACTTGACGAGAACGGCAATACTCCGTACGGGTTTTCAGATACCCCTACGACTGTTGGCCTAAATGATCGGTCATTCTTCGCTAGTCTTTTCAACAAGGCCTACGCAAGCTCTTGCACTGGATCGTGGACATGTATTCTCAGTTCTAACGGCACCGTGAATTATAACCTGACATCCACAACTGCCAGGGTCACAGTCCAGGCGAGCGTGAATGGGACTGTTGCCGCTGTGCCAGCGCTTACGTTTACTCTGAACGGTCCCTTGGATAGTTATACGTACAACTCAACTCCGCAGGCCACAAATCCAATTGCCGACTTCTCCGGTTCAACATTCACCGTTTCATTTCCGTCAACCGGAACCGACAATTCGGGCACAGCCATAGACTATAGCGGAACTGACGCCAACTGCAACGGAACGACAGTAAGCTATCCGTGGAGCACACTGAATCCAAATCCAGCGTGTCCCGCTGGAGGTAATCTGATTATCACTGCCAAGTACCAAGCAAGGGCAGGAATTGAGGTAAAGTAGCAGCTATCTCCGGGCAGTATTCCTCTAATAACAAATCAAAACCACCGCAATCCCGGGGAAGGGGTTGCGGTGGTTTAGGTTAGAATGCCTTTGATTGATGGATTGCAAGCGCTCCAGAAAGCCTGCCCAGTTCGTCTGCGCGAACCGCATAGAACACGGTTTGGCCATTGGATTCGCCGGGGACGAATCCGGCGTAACGCTCGGCATCATCGAGTTGTCCTGCAATTGTCGGGCGAATTTGCCCGTCAACTGCTTTCACTTGCCAGATGCCTCCGTCGGAGAGACCGAAGTATTCGCCGTTCGCAGTGTAAATGGTGCTTTGCAGAACGGCTTGTGCGCTTTGCCGGAAATTCATCTCGTCGATCAGTGTCAGGTGATGCTCACCTGTCCAGTAAACGAAGTAACCGTCAGCATAGAGTGACAAGGAATTTGCAGGAATATCGAGATCCATAATCTCCTCCCTGCCGTTGGATGGGTCAAGGCGGTGGACCTCGGTGATGCGGTTGTGTTGGACGAGGTAGACGAGTCGGTCCTCACGGTCAACCAAAAGATCGGTAATCTGAGGACCGCTGGAAGTCATTGCGATCAGGGCGCCGTCGCCTGTGTACTGCTCGATGTTGTAGCCGTTTTCTGTTTCGACAACCAAGTACGGTGTACCTGACTTCAGAGACACGGCCGCGATCCAGGGCATGGCGTCTCCTGTGGGGACGCTCTGTTTGGTGCGGTTGTGCAAGTCGATCACTGAGAGACTGTGAGCGTCCTTGTTGGGGACGAAGGCTTTGTCGCCGTAAACAGCCGCCATGGTTGAGCCAAGATCAAGGCTAGTTTGCCAGATGATCCGGCCTGTGCTGGTTGAGCGCAGGTACATCGTGCCAGGATTTGTGCTCCCTGCGGGTTCGAGCGTGACCATACCGGCGGATGAGGAAGATGATGAATTTGCGACGACGGTATATGCATTGTCGAGGCAAGCCCATCCTCCGCCAGTCCCTCCCGGATCTGTCGGATCGTTGAGATAAGTCGTTGCGTTTGCCGGAGGGTTGAAGACATATTGGAACCAAGTACCAATCGAGGCACCGTTTGAGCTCGTTCCCTGAAAGATTTCAGTGAAACTTTCCCAGCCATCTCCTCCAAACGATTCTCGTGGTAAAACGGTAGGACATTTTCCAAACTTTGAGCTCGTATCTGTGCCGGGCCATTGCGCCAGAGTTGTGTAGTTGCCAGCAATGAAGTTCGTGCCGGTGATCGTTGTGACAAAACTTCCGGTGGACTTCACCACGCAGGCAGTTGTTGACTCAGACGGACTGCAACTTACTGCGGTGATTGTTGGAGCAGGATCGACGACGGTCAGTTGCGAACTGGCTGTTGCCGTCCCACAAGCCAGCTTGACGGTGTAAGTATTCACACCGCTTTGCGAAAAGGTGTTACCGCTTGAAATCGAGCCGTAGGTTCTGTGGCTGGAATCGGCTGTCCAAGAGGCAAGGATTCCGCCCGCCGTCGTCGATGTATTGCTGTCGTTGACGGTGACGGTTGCGGTGACGGACGCCGGGTCGCATGAAGTGGTGGCCGTCACCACCGAAGAGTCGAGCACCAAGGGGGTTGCCCCGATTGGAAGGCTGAGAGTCTGCGGCAGCGAAATGGTCTTCGGTACGTTGATGGTGATGATCGAAGTTGCAACGTTGCTGTTTGTGTAGCCCGAAGCCGCAGCGATGGCATTGATGGCCGTGGTACTGCTGACCGTGAAGGCCTTGCTGTAGACCGGTGACGCGGTTGTCGGCGTTGTGCCGTCAATTGTGTAGTAGATGGTTGCGCCGCTGGTCGAATCGGAGATGGTCACCGACTGGGCCGTGGTGAATGTCCCGGTGGATGGGGCAATAACGGGAGTGGCAGCTTGCGGCGGCGGTGCAGTGATGGTGATCGTTGCAGTTGCAACGTTGCTGTTGGTGTAGCCCGTAGCAGCAGCGATGGCATTGATGGTCGTGGTACTGCTGACCGTAAAGGCCTTGCTGTAAACCGGGGATGCAGTTGTCGGCGTTGTGCCGTCAAGAGTGTAGTAGATGGTTGCATTAGTGGTCGAGTCGGAGATGGTCACCGACTGGGCCGTGGTGAATGTCCCGGTAGAAGGCACGATAACGGGAGTGGCAGCTTGTGGCGGCGGTACAGTGATGGTGATGGTTGCAGTTGCAACGTTGCTGTTGGTGTAGCCCGAAGCCGTAGCGATGGCATTGATGGCCGTGGTACTGCTGACCGTAAAGGCCTTGCTGTAGACCGGTGACGCGGTTGTCGGCGTTGTGCCGTCAATTGTGTAGTAGATGGTTGCGCCGCTGGTCGAATCGGAAATCGATACTGACTGGGCCGTGGTGAATGTGCCTGTGGACGGAGCGATGACTGGAGTGGTTACCTGTTGTTCGGGCGGCGGCTGAGTGCCGCCACCACTTCCGCTACCACATCCATTTACAAGGACCGCTCCCAAAATCAAAAGAACGGCCAACGACAGTGCGAAACGATGAAATAAAGTCATGGCAGACACCTCCTGGGAGCCGGCTGGTTAGAAGACTCATGTCGAAAGAATCAATTCAAAAGCATTGATTGATCCTCTTTGTTGCGGGTTGAATGTGCGATGGGATTCAAGACTTAGTAGCAAGGTAGGTCCGTAGTTGATATATGTATATCTGGCGCTAATAAGCACGGGCATACTGACATAAAACTGAAACCTTGTCAAGAGGAGCGACAATAACATTTTCCATCCTTTTCTATCTAAGTGACTGGACCTCATTGAAGCCTTTCGTTGGATTAACACAAATCGCATATAGGTGAGAGGCGGAGTTTGCAAGCCAAGTCCTCGGCAAGAGGAGTTTGCAGGTACTGACCAATTCAGAGCATTGGCGAACCCACAGGGCATACCCCTTTGCGCCGTCTTGCCGTACGGATCGAACTGGCGTACTGGGGACATTGATCCCTTCCCCGTTTGGGCCATCGTGCTCTCGGCTGCACCGCGCGGCGAGGCAGCGCACACGAACCCCGAGAAGGCGAACCTCTCCGAAAGAGCACGTCGTGTATGCCATAGCAGTCATGTATGCCAAAGCATACAACGATGCTGGTAAGGTGGCAACTGACATTTGCATCCGAATCGGAAAGCGCATCCGGTCACTGCGGCTCAAACGCCACTGGACTCAGAAGATGCTGGCGGACCATGCCGTTTTGGGCCGGGTCTATCTTTCAGAGATTGAGAATGGGCGCAAGGAGGTTTGCGTCCGAACTTTGGAGCGGATCGCCGAAGCGCTCTCCATGCCACTCTCGGAATTTTTTCGAGATTATTGAGACTTTTGATCGCCGAAGCGTATTCTTAATTCCACGCGAGAGATGTGCTCGCGATACGAAGTTGGCTTAGAACGGAAATCTGTTGCCAAAGCACGACTTCCTGGTAGGGATGGCTTTGGCTGCACCTATGGCGTGGTGGCAACCGCCAATATCCGAATGCAAATAACTGTTGCCACTCATCGGCCTTCGTTGTATGCTGCCATGTGCGCGTATGCTATGGCATACGCGGTGTTCTCCCGAGAATTTGTCGATTTTTATGGCCTAAACTGCGCCACTAACAACCCGCAATAGGAAAATCCAGGCGCCGCCTGCGGCTGGTGAAAGGGCACAAATGTTCACGAAAGTACGATTCGGCATTGCGTTCATGGGTATAGCCTTTCTCTTTTCTAGCTGCGGTGGTGGTGGAAACAGCGGCGGTGGAAACACTCAGCCCCAGACCCAGCCCATGGCAACTCCGGCAATCTCGCCGGTCACAGGCAACGCCGGAGCCAGCAGCGTAACCGTTACGATTACGGACGCTACCGCAGGCGCCACCATCTACTACACGACCGACGGCTCTACGCCGACCACGGTCTCGAACAAGTATTCTGCGGCTTTTGTGCTGAATTGCCCGGCGGGCATGACGATCACTCTGAAGGCGTACGCTCCGGCCATGAGCTCATCTTACACAGATAGCTCCGTTGCCTCGGCAACCTACACCTGCCAGACTCAGGTTGCCACGCCTGTAATTTCGCCCGCGACAAGCAATGCCAGCGCAAGCACCGTTTCCGTTTCGATCACGGACGCCACCGCAGGCGCAACCATCTACTACACGACGGACGGTTCAACTCCTACAGCAAGTTCAAACAAATACAGCGCAGCCTTTGCGCTTAGTTGCCCAGTGGGCTCAACCGTGACATTAAAGGCATACGCACCAGCGGTCGGCTCCAACTACACCGACAGCGCCGTAGCCTCGGCAACCTACACCTGCCAACAGCAGACCGCCGCTCCGGTGATTGCACCGGTAACCGGCAATGTTATGGGCACTCAAACAGTAACCATCACGGAATCGACAAATGGCGCATCTATCTATTACACGACGGACGGCAGCACACCATCCCCGGCCTCTAATAAATACTCCGGATCATTTCAAGCATCTCAACCAACTGGCAAAAAGACATTGACGATTCAAGCCTACGCCGCGGCCCCCAACTCTAGTTATGTTGATAGCTCGCTTGCCTCTGTAACATATACATTTATTCAAAATCCGACGATCCAAGCTGGAACTTTATCTTCTCCTATATTACTCAATGCTACGAATGTCTCGCTTCCAATCACAGTCACAAACTGTGACAGCATGACGTATACTGTCACACCTGCTTTCCCTGCGCCGACAGACCTTGGAGGAATCCAAGGTTACGTTAGCTTCATTCCCAACAATGCATGCCAGCCCATATTCCATCCGGGCTCGACCATGCCTGCCACAACCAACGGCAACTACCAGTATACCATCACGTTCACCGCGATTGGCGATACTGGTACAACTCCGGTTTCTGCGTCCATCACTATTAGTCTGACAACTCCGACCATACAGATGGATGTAACACCCGTAACGCCATCGACACTTCCGGCTGGTAGTGGAAGTGCTACTCAAATATACCAAGCGGACAACTGTGGCTTCACATCATACAATGGTCTTTCCGCCACAGACATGTGGACAGGGACTTTGGATGGTGAAGGCACTCCAGACGATGCGAAGAACGGAATCGTGATGGACTTCGTAGACTGTAACCATGTCTCCGATTCTATCACATATAATGGTACTGATGCTGGAGATCAGATCTGGGATTACCTCTACAACCCACCTCCGGGCGGTGGAACCTCATCAAAGATCATCACGACCTTTGTTGCAACCTCTGCCAACTCCTCTATCGCTGTTTCAGCCGATGGTACGACCGCGACTCTCAAGTCGCAATCGACCATCAACTACCTGGACGCCGAGGGAAACATTGCCAAGACCGTAACATCGGCCCCGGGCACACTCACCTTTGGTTCTCAGACAATTCCGGCTGGTGACATTCAACAGCTGATTGCTTGCGGCTCCAATGCTGCGAACTTCTGCGGACTGGGTAAAAACCAGCTCACAGTCTTCACTAGCAACGGTGTTGCAACCAAGGTCTATGCTCTTCCTGAAGACGCCAAATTCGCCGTCGCCAACAACGACAGCGGAATCTACGTCTTTGCCGACAAACACCTCTACAACCTCGTTGCCACCGGCACCGCGGTTACGCTCATGGCCGGCTTTGCCTCCGATCAGAGCATTACCGCCGCCGCGATTTCCGGCAACGAGCTCGCCGCACTGTCCAGCAATGGCCAGCTGCAGCGCTTCAACGTTGACAGCGGTTCGCCGATTGGGACCTACACAGTTCCCGCTGACATGAACAACATCGCCTACACGCGCGATGGAAGTATCCTCGTCGGCAAGCTCGGCGCCACTGAAGTAACCGTGCTGGATCGTTCCGGCGCGGTAAACACGTTGGTTCTGACCGCCCCGCTGAAGACAATCGTCCAAGCGGAACAGTCCGACCCGATCGTCTCTCTTGAAACCGGCGATGTCATCAAGGTCGATTCCATTGGGAACACGACCCTGGTGACTCACGCTGCCAAGCCGGAAGACCTGAACGCAGGCTTCCGTATCATGGGTCGCACTCTCGTGCTGACCCATGTCGATCCAGTTTCAAATACCCGCCAGGTACAAACCCTGGCAGTTAGGCAGTAGCCCCCTTTAGGGGGTCGCTCATGTCGCGCAATAAAGTTATCCACAGGTGGACTTACCACGAGTTTCCATCAGCGTCGTTTGGCTCATTGGAATAACCTTTCAGATAGCATCCATCACGGCCTATGCGACCAGTCTCGTCTGACTGTGATTTCCGTTTGAACAAATGCTCTTAGCGAACATGGACGGCGCGCCGGGGACACGCGAGAAGTTCACTGTAAGTCAGTTGAGGCGCAGGAAATTCTACCTGTCCATGCGACAAAACCCCGTTCGGGCGTGGGCAGTAGTGGACGCCTCCTGAGAAACGAATCCGAATCCATCGAAGATCCCGATATTTCAACGCCACCGGTCCGTGGATCGTCTCCCCTTGAATCCGTGCCTCCCTGCCCAAAGGAATCAGTATTCCTTTGCAATCCCAAAAGAGCGGCGAACGAGATCTGGGCGGCAACAGGAAAAGTGAGGTCGGAATTGTTGTCGTTTCAGATTGGTGCCGAGCGCCATAGACGAAGAGCGCCTCATCGGAATCATTGAGTACAGAACAAAACATCCATGACGGATGGAAGCGGCGCGGCGGCGCTGCCTGAAATCCAACTGCGGGATTGGGAAGGACGACTAGATCCAGTATCCTGCGCGCGTTCTCCGGCTTCAAATCGCCCACCCCGCCAAAAATAGAGACCGCCACAATCCGCCGATTCACTCATCCCCCGAGAGTGCTAAATGCGTTAACATCTCTGATTCATCCTCTGATGACAATTGCTTGATTCAAGGCGTCCACGATCTTCTGAATCTCGGCCTTGGCTTTGCTGAATGACGACTTTGTTTCGCCAGAGGCGCTGTGTATCACGACCGAATGAGCGCTTTCGCGCTTCAAGAACGACCAAAGTCCAAGCAGGAACACCGCAATACCAAGGACCAGCTCAAAGTTCCCATGCGGCAGGCTGTTGGCAATCCTTGGAATCATACCATTTCCTCTCCTTATGCCAATGGCTCTCAAGCGTGTTCCTGGATTTGGGGATTCTCATATAGTTCGTTCATGAATCGGACATAGGTTCGACCATGTTTGACATTTTAGATTCATACTCCATAATTATGATATTACTGCATTAACCTAACACATATGTTTAGAGAAACATCCCCTTATGATGACTCCGTTGAGCAGACTGAGTCCATTAAGGGTAACAAGAGTTCACCAGAAATATGGCATCATGCTCATGACTCAGTTGCAAATGGTACGGTTTCCTTAAAGAAAGAGGTAGAGGGATATTGGTCCATCGTCGGGGCATCGCATTTGTATTTCCCTCATGCTTATAGCCTCAGAGTATCTCTGCCAGATGGGAGTGACAAATGGGTATCAGTATCGAAGGATGTCTTTGAGAACATCAAAGAAGGTGATGATTTGACTGTCTCGCTTAAGCTTTGGGAGCAAGAGAAATACCTTTCGCAATTAGAAGGAGTCGTAAAGAAGGCAACGAGTTTCGATGATTTGAAAGCCGGGCTATTATCCTTTGAGAAAATATCTGACGGGCATCGGGACTATAGTATTGATGATCTGGTAGAAACATTAACTCATATTCAGAATGGAAGTGGAAGCGCCTCGTTTGCCTTCCTTCCCGATATTCCGGGCCTCAAAGAGAAGGTTATAGCATTCAAGGGTGAGTCGAGGAAAGATATTGCCATTCATGATGACCCTAAGGGTATGTCCGATGAGGATCTGGTAAATACCTATAAAGGAATCCAACTCCAGATAGGCAATCTGATCTCAACAAGAGATTCGATTGAAAAGAATATAGATTATGCTACTGGTTCCAAGACGGACTTTCACGAGATTCATCAACGGGTACAGGAGCAAATTGAAGATGCATTTGCGGTGTTAGGGAAATATCGACAGATAATCGATGATCGCGGATTGCGAGTATCGACCCTTGGAGAAACAAGCGAGCCCGTTTCTTAAGAGAGTGTCAGTGTTACTCATGATGTTTGGCTGCATATCGACCGCTACTGTTTCAACTGTGAATATTCAGGAAATGTGCTGCGACGTAGCTTTATAAGATCTCGACTCTTCTGAATAATGGCGACGAAGAGGAAACAACAAATGATGCAAAGAATGGCTTCCAACCAATTACGCCCTTGCACTCCTTGTGCTGCTATTGCATATCCACGATAACACGACATACTAACAAACACTCCTAATGAAGCCCATGCTGGATATGCTTCCCACCACTGAATGTCCTTTTTGCGTTTATCTGCCAGATAGCCTTCGTACATCCAGAATTGTTCCTTCGGCAACTGTCTAGCGATAAGAGGTCGCAATTTGTACTCAATATAATAGATGTTTTCGTACTGAAGATATGAATTCTCAGCCCACATGAATAGAACGAACTCGGTAGCTATAGACATAAACCATAAGATATACATTGAAGTCGCTGTGTTCCACAGAGGCACAACCAAGACAAACAACAAGATTAACATTGGCCATATTGAGGATGCAATGTAAATATAATAAGTATTGCGACTTGTTAGTGTTTGATATTCAGCAATATGCAACTGCAGAGTTGTTTGCTGATCGCTTACGTCATTGAGATCCTGAGTAGGCAATTAACACTCTCCCACAAAAGAGATTTTTAGCCACAATGATCTTGTTCCTTGGCTAAGGATTCTCTCAGCAGATCACAGTACTTGTCAAGGCGAATCAGTAGGAAAATGCAGCTGGATGTTCAGGTACCTATCCGTTGCAGTCGCAGTCCCATATCTCCTCAAGACCATCAATAGTTTGTCCACAGGCAAGTTTTTGATGGTCTTGAGGAAAGAAGGCCTTTGCTTTCTCCATTCCTTCCGGTGCTTGTTTCTCCTTCTTGAATTGAGTTCGAAAGTCCTCCACGAGTTTCCGTTGAACTTTGATCTGTTTGTGAGCGTGGTCTTGCGGTGTGAACCTCACCCAGCGTATGCGAACTTCGTTCTGTTCGGTGGTGGGCGTCTGCTGTGCGCCAGGCGCACCCGCTGTCGACGCGTAGTCGAATCTCTTGTTTCCGCAGGTGGGAACTCTTGCCGTACCTGGACGATTCGCTGGCTTCATTGTCAACGAGAAATTTCAGACGATCATGGCCTTGCCGACAGATGCCAACGGTGGCCTCAAGCAGTTAGCCAAACGCATCACTGTTGTCGTGCAAGGAAGGTTGAACTCATACCGGGGCCATCGGCGGCGTAAAACGGCTGAGTATGAAGCGCGGTGAAATAGGCGATCCAAAAACGGCGGATGGATTCTCTTCTCCTTTCCTGGAGTTTCGGAGTCTCGGTGCTCTGGAGACTGCCAAGAAAGACGTGAATCCGAGACCAGTCCACAAGGGGTTTTGAGCAGCCGGGAGCGGGATCAACTGCGATGGTGCGCGCCAGACGCTCCGCCAACTCAGGCGTGGAGAGGTCCAGTAAGGTGACGAAATTCCTTGCGCCGTCTTCCTCAATGAAGTCGCTGAAGATCAAGAGATTCCGCTGTACACTGGGTCCATCGAGAGCGAACTCCTGTTCGGCGATCTGAATGGTCCCGAGGATGTCGGTTTTTGCGGCGCGGTTCTGGGTAAGCTGGCGGCTTTGCGCCGCCAGCATCTGGTGAAGGTCAATCTGGAAGTCGGTGAGTTCTTGATCGTAGGGTTGGCGCTCGGTGGGAACGCATTTCCGGACGATCTGGCCGGAAGCAACAGCATCAGAGTCGCCGACAATCGGCACGACGCTGATGCAATCGCCGCGATGAAGCTGTGCCCCTTGCATTTCGATGGCGTGCATTGCCTGATCGAAGGACGCCGGGACGATACTGGCTGTTCCATCAAGAATGAACACATAGTGCCGCATGGTTTCTGAAGTCCCAGGTGTTACATGGCAGGAGTTCAAAAAAAGGGCGACTGAAAGAATCACATATTTCGCGTTCATTGAAGGAGTCCTTTCTTTCGCCGGGTTGGTGTGACCGTGGCTTCGATCAGCGGCGGTTCTTTGATCGGCGTGACATTTCTAATGCGCGGAACGAAGTTTACATGTTGTACTTCATAGAACTGATCCGGGTTAGGGTGTTCGCGCTTGCGGCGGAAGTACTGAAAGGCACAGATTCCAGATGCGAGTGTGGCGCAGATAGGAATTGCAAGAGGCGCCCAGAACAGCGCGCTCCCTGCAACGAGAGCAACGGCGGCGGACTTCAGATAGACCATTGCCATCGGCTCCTGAATTGCTCCGTACTTTGCGCCCCGTTCATGGTGAAGCCGGTATGTCGCCTTCCATTGCGCGCACTCGTGGGCAAGCTGCTTGAGTGCATGTTGATGTTGCTCGCGCTCTGTGTCGAGTTGCTTCTGCGCGTTGATGCGCGTTTGGTTGAGGTTGTTGAGCCTGGCGTTGGCAGTGCGCCACTCATGCCAATCCTTCAAATGATGCACGGCGTAATGCAGGACCGTGCCAATGACAATGGGTACGACGGCGGTCAGCAGGACATAGAATGCCGACGCGAGGAATCCGTTTCCCGACAAAAAATCACCGAGCCGGCTATGTGCGAGTTTGGCGGAGAAGGCCACTTGGTTTCCACGCAGGATTCCCCAGACGATCAGGAAGCAGGTGAAGACAATCGCAATAACCCGGATCGGAATCCGGGTATTGACTGGGGATTCTTCATCAGAAAGACTCTCCCACGCGAGGTGATAGATGAGGGAGCTTGCGAGGACGAGCGCGGCTGCGGTGAAGAACTGTAGGACGCGATTCGAGATCTGTAACGCGTCCATGCATGGCGCAAGAATGACGATCTCGGCCAGAACCATGAAGATCGATGCGACTCCGGCAACAAGTGGAAAGAGCCATTGCGGGCGCTGGCCCTTGATGCGTTGATTGATCTGGGCGGCATCCTCCTCTGCTTGCGGAAGCATGGTGCGGGTGTGATCGAGCAGAGCCTCTTGTCTCTTTTGCCGCTCGACAGCCTGAAGACTGATATTCGCTGCTTTCTCATCGAAGTTGGATTGAATCTCTTCCAGTCCAGGCTTCAGATCGACGCCGTGCGCGCCTTGGTAGTAGGCGTGCGCTTCGAGCGAGTGAAGCTGTGGAGTTTTGCGGTTTGTGGGTCTCGACATCATAGGTGCCTCCATGATTCACTTGCCGCCAAGGCTATTGCCGGCGGATGAGAAGAACTTGGCAATAAGCACAAGGGCGAGAGCCAAAACCACGAGCCCAAAGCCCAGGAAGAGCGAGAAACTTGTACTTGCGATAAAGCCGCGTGTGAGGACTCCTGGCAGCAGCATCTGGGCCGCGGCGCCGAGAACGACGAATGCAAGGATGGCCTTGAGGCCGCGCGTACAAGCCCTTACGAGGTGGTGAACGGTGAGCGCGCGAAGCATGACGAGAATGGCTATGACGGCGCAGACAATGCCGAGAAATGCCGCGAATGTGTAAAGCATCTGGAACCTCCTTTGCAAAACGAGTGCTCGCAATTTGCGGGCACTCGTTTCTGGTTAGGCTTCAAAGATGGCTTTGGCCTGGTTGAGTTTGTTGAGGGTATCCTTCTCGGAATCGAGTTCGGCCTGAAGGCGCGCAACGCGATCTTCCTGGCGATGAATTTGCTCGAGAACGACATCAATGGGCGACTTCGGCACCCACGCCTTCCGCGCTGGCGCGGCAGTTGCGGGGTCCGGTGAGCGGGCAGGTTCATGCTTCTTATCAGCGGACATTTCTCCTCCTACTTGGTTTTTGGTTGAACGTGGTCGCGGTCGAAGATCATCAAGGTACGCAGCACCTGAATGTCCCCTTCCACACCGTCGAGCGCACCGAGGATGCCGTTAGGCAGCATTTGCTCGATGTACTCACTGGAAAACTCAAATCGTTTCTCCAAGCGGTCTATAAGCCGGTATGCATGCTCATAGATCAGTACTCGCGCCGCTTGCCCCGGGCTGAGTGGAGCCGTGGTTTGGTTGTTCGTTTGTTCGGGCATGTTGATTCTCCATAATGGTTGGTGGTTGACTCTGATGCATTTGTTCTGCAATCCATGCATCGAGGAGAGCGATGGCTTTGCGTTTGACCGGCAGCTCGACATGCGTATAGATTGAGTGCGCGTCATCGCCATTGGAGTGGCCCATAAGCGCTTTGCGGGTATCCGCCAATACGCCGAGTTCAAGGAGACGAGTGTTGAAGGTATGTCTCAAATCATGAAAGCGGCCAGCCTGGACACCGGAACGCCTGATTGCGCCTGCCCACCCAGTCTTCAATTGAGAGATGGCATTACCGCTGAAGGTGAACACCAGCCCGGAGGATTGCTGACTGACGGAGAGCATCGCGCGCAGCCGGTTGGTCAATGGAATCTCCCTCTGCTCGCCTTCAGGAGTCTTTGAACGCGTGACCGAGAGAACACCACGGGCAAGGTCAACATCTTCCCATAGTTGATGAGTGATCTCGCCTCGTCTCATGCCTGTGTCGAGCGCGGCAACGATGATCTGAGCGAGATGCGGCGATGCATGAGCAGCGAGCTTTTGCTCGTTCTCCCAACTGAGCAGTGGCCGCTTGCGTTTGCGCGCCCGTGGCATTTGCAGATGCGCTAGTGGGTTGGCGTTGATGATCCCTTCATCGACGGCCCAAAAACATATGTGCCGGGCCACCTCGAGATCCCTGTTGACTGTCGTGTCCGTGACATGATCGCGCTTGATTCTGTTGGCGCGATATTCGCGGGCGGTCGCCCTTGAAATCGAATGCAATTCCCGTTTGCCCCAGAACGGCAAGAGAACTTTCAATCGGTCGGTGTGGTGCGCCTTGATCTCCCCAGCCGCGAGAAAGCGCGCAGAGAGTTCAGCGAACGTCATTTCCGGTTTTAACTCGGTGAAACCTGCTGCTTTGGCTTCCAGCTCTTCGCAGAACTTGCGCTCGATGCCTTCAGCCATGCGTCGATTGCTCATGCCTGTGCTTTTGCAATGACGCACCCCGTCGATCGATTTGTAAACCCACCAAATACCTCCTCGCTTGTAAAGCATTAACGATCACCTCCTTTCTTTTGTCTGTTGATTCAGTACCCAGCGGATAATCTGATCGCGGTAGAAGATCAGCTTGCCACTCGGCCCGGAGCGCCAGTGCGGCAGACCCTTCGGTAGAAGAGTCTGGCGTACGCTCCAGGACGAGCAGCCGATCATTTTGGCGACTTCGCGAATCCCCATCGGAGCGCCGAGTGTAGTGTCGCTATCGATCATCCTTGCCTCCGGTACTGCCTATGGCATTTCTGCCATAGGCGAAAATGGTCCAATGGCCTTTGTCCTTTATGGCTTCCGCTGTCAGCCAAAAGCCAACTAGGTATCCCTTTTCGTGACGCATGGCCTGCAGGGGCCATCCTGGGTCACTTGTGGCTACCTGAGCCGAATACACTCGCCCAGACCAGCAGGACAAGACCCAGGCCCAGGCCCAGTTTCATCAACCCGAGCAGCGCGGCCGGCTTGGTCACCACGGCAGCGGCGAAATAGACGGCAAAGACTGACAAAGCAGCGAGAATCACAATGCCAACGATGGTTCCGATCAGGCTCATGCCTGAGTGTGGAGATGCCGGTGTGGACAGATCGCGTGAGCCGCATGTGCTGCAAGCGTTGGCGGCGCGAGGATTCTTGTGGCCGCGAGGACAGAGCTTCACGTTGTAGCTTCGTGCACAGAACTGGCAGTATGGCGGCTTGCCAGCGGTGAACTTGCGGCAATTTTTGCAATAGCGCATAGGTCTCCTTAGAGAAGCGATTGGCGATCTGCGCCTTCGGGCCGAAGCCACTGGGGCGCGTAGATGCCATCGCGATAAATGGTTTTGTTGTCGATGAAGTAAAAGAGCTTTGTTGTTTGTTTTTGAACCGCCGCGCGCAGGTTGCCAAGACGCCTCTCGGTGGGCGCAGTCACCAGCACACGAAAGCGGTCCCGATGAAAGAGGCGGGCGAACTCGCCGCTGGTGGCCAGCTTCAAGTACAGATCGATCTTCCGTTCCCAGACCTTGCCGGACTCTGTTCCGAGATCGACCTCGACGAAGTGCGCGATTGGCGCGCCACTCGTCTGAATCTCGAAGTATCCGTCGGGGATCAGCGGCAAAGCGGGCGTAAGTGGCTCTTGAAAGTTGAACCAGCGTAGGAACTGCACACCATCAGGACGCCGGTACTTTGCCGAAATCCAAACCCAGTTCACTGCCGACTGATGTGCGGTAAAACTGTCACCGATAAGCAGTGTGTCTTCGGGATGCTGGAAGCGCCAAAACTTCTCGCGTCCGATCAGTTTGGCTCCCTTGGTACTGAGCGAGTAGATAGCCTTGCGCCCGCCTGCGGCGGTGCCAAGCAAATGCCTGCGAATGAGTCCTGCGGCATGGAGCCGGTGAAGCCGGTCATTGGCACGATTGATGCGGCGGATACCGGCAACAAGCTGATACTGCTCGCGGTCGAGAATCTTGCACTCGGCCAACTCCGCAAGCACCGCCAGATCGCGGGCCGTTGCGACTACACGAACGGTGTGGTCAATCCCAGTCCCATTAATCCCAGTCATTGATTGCCTCCTTCCGGTTTTCCGTCTTTGGTCTGCGCGCCAGAATGTCGGCATCAATTTCAGCTTTGCGCCGTGCATGGATGCGATTGGACTCTTCGAGGAAGCCATCCGCAGCGGAGGACTCTGTAACCACATCCGGTGTCACGATCTCTTGCGGGCGGAAGTTGCCGGACCGGACAATGGCATGTCTTGGCGGCAGATCGCGCAAACGCGCAGCCATGGTCCGTCCGCTGTCGATCTCCTGCGCAATCTGGGCGGCATCCTCGGGCGAAAGCTGAAAGAATACTCGGGTGCCGATTGCCTGAATCGCGGATCGTAGCGTCGGTGGAAGCTGCGACTGAAATTGATTCCCGGTGACGATTGCCACTGAAAACTTGCGGGCTTCAGAAAAGAGCATTTCGAAGTCGGTGTCGGCAGCGGCCAGATTCTGCATCTCATCTGCGTAGATAGTGAAGGTCTCGCGTCTTCTCCGCCGGAAGATCGCAGCCTTGAGCTTTGTCAGCAGCAGGTTCCCCAAGGTTGGCGCGTGGATGCCGAGGCGTCCTTTGTTCAGGTCGAACAAGAGAATCTGCTCCGTGGCAAGCGCAGCATCGAAGTCAACAGTTGAGCACCGCTGACCAATCACATATCTGAAGTGCGGATCTGCCGTGAAGTCGGTGAGCTTGTTTAGCACCGGCTCGCGCATCGTCGCCTTCATCGACTCGCTCAGTGGATCGAATCGCAGTTCAAAGTATTCCCGCACATCCTGATTGGAGACCCGCTTGAGAAGGCTATGCCGGTATGTGTCGTTAGAAAGAAGCAGCGACATCTCAAGCAGCGTCAGCCCGTTGACGGAAAGGACGAAACTCGCATTCCGCATGAGTTCTTCCGTCCGAGCACCACGAAAGTCCCAACGGTCGGCGAGGCTACGCGTCACTTCGGCGACTTCGCGAAAGCGCGCGTAGTCATCGCGGCATTCAAGCGGGTTGAGGCCCACGGCCCATGCGGTATTCGATGGGTCGATGACCACGGTTCGCTCGGCGTATTCGGGGTGATATTTCGCAAGATAGCGGAGCGTGGGCGGTATCAGATCGCCGTGCAGATCGATGAGGCAAAGTCCGCGCCCTGCATTTATATCGTGCTCAACCAGATGACGAATGAAACAGCTCTTGCCAGTTCCGGTCTTGCCGACAATAGCCATGTGCTGAGTGCGCAGGCCCGTTGGAAGAAAGTACTCCGCCTGTGTTACGCGCTCATCGAGGACAATCCTTCCGAGGGGAAGGCCGCCCTTGAGCTTCGGCGCAGAGGCCTGGATCAGGCGGTTCCACGTGTTGATGAAAGCGTGTTCGATGAAGTTTGGCATAGGTTTCTATCGACCTCAGGGGATCTCAATGAAAATCCTCTGGGCTCCACGGAATCTATGCTGAACGAGTTGAATTTTATGGGGAAGGGAGAGCTACCCGCGAATCTGTCACAGTGGAACGATAAATTATTCGTCGCGAAAAACATTTGCGTACATCAGGTATCGGCACCACCGTTGCAGAGTTTTCCCATGAAGGCCCAGGCGCGGCGTGACCTCAAGTAAATGCCGGATCGTTGCCTGGTGGCCAAAGCTGACCGGGGGGTGAGGCCCCAAAAGACTCAACGCCTCTTCGGAAATGGTTTTGTCGCCCGTCGCCAACCCTGTGACGGCAGCCCAATGAACGTTCATCTGATATGGAAGACTGTCCTCGGCAAGACCGCTATTCGCCGAGATCATTGTCTCCAGGGCGCCTGACCAGTTTGGATCGAAGAGGAGATTCAATTGCCGACGGCCATAGAGCAGAACCGTTCGCTCCGGGAATCCGCCCTCGTGCATCCAGGCGGCGGAGGCTATGAACGCTTTATCTGCGGCCTCGTCTTCTTGTAGCAAAAGCAAGGCCGTGCCTCGCTGGCGGTGGTACTCAGCGCCAGGATCGCTCTTAGACTCTGCGTGAATGTCGCTTATCATCCGCAGAACGCGAAGAGCATGGCGGGGACGATTGCGCAACGTATATGCCAGCGAGAGGATTAACCCTGTATCGGCAATGCGCAGCAGATCGATCTCTTTACTCGATTCATGAAAGGCAATCGCAGAGATGGCCATTGCGCGGCGGGCTTGATCGATGGCGGACTCGGTGCGCCCAAGGTGAACAAGGAACCATGCCGAGTGGTAGCGCAACCGGGCCAGAATGCGGAGGAGCAGTGTACTGTGGGGCTGTCCAAGGTCGCGGATGTGCCGCCGCATGTGGGCCAATCCATCCTCAAGCATCCACCGGGCTTCAAAGGTCGCCTGATCGCGTTCAACCTGTTGCTCAAAGAGCCTGATCTCCTCTTCGCGGCGCTTGCTTACAACAACGAAGTCCGGCTCCGTGGCGATTCCCAGTTCCCGCCGTAGGTCTTCCGTGGGAATAACGAGGTGTGGTCTTTCCAGCAGCTTCGACTCAACCCCGGCAAGTTGACCTGGAAGCAACGTGACCTCAGAGCTCGCCGGATTGCGAGACCGGATGGCGCGAACGCGATCCGCCTGAATCCCGAAGGCCGCCGCAATCTCGTCCGAGGTGAGGTCGCCGTTCTCACTCAGCCAATGAAAGACTGGGGAGAAGTTTGGAATGTGCAGCCGGTAGGATTTTAAAAAGCTGGCGATCTCGGGTTGAGCGGATCTCGGCATACAGCTTTCCCTCAATAGCGGTGATGCAATCGGCAGAACTGTTGCAACCCATCGTAATCTACTTGGTTGGCGAAGCGCTGAATCGAAATCTTTTGTGTAGGAGTTTTGGCTTGTTGCCCGGCAAATAATTTGCAATGAGCAATTCTCGATGGTGGCGTTCTCCACTGGCTTGCACGGAATAGTAGATGGCGACCTCTTCGATATTGAAGCAGGAGAATATCTCGCGCACCTCGGGCGTGTCGTTGAGTGAAAGTAGAAACTTTCCCTTGAGACACTTGAGCCTATCGCGCAAAGTTTCAAACTCATCCTTTTCCAGGTTGTGGCGGTAGAGTTTAACCCCGTAGTAGGGAGGATCAATGTAAAAAAACGTCGTCGGCCTATCGTAACGCTCCAGCACGATCTCATACGGCGAGCACTCAATCTGCGTTCCGGCCAATCGATCATGTGAACGTGAGATCATTTCTGGAACCTTCGTCGGAGAAAAGCGATTGGCGGAGGTGACAAAATATCCGTAAGACTGTGAGCGCACCCGGCCTCCAAAGGAGACCTTTTGCAGGTACAGGTACCGCGCCGCCCTTTGAATGTCGGTGAGCGATTGCGATGGCGTCTTTTGTAGCCGTTCGTACCACTCCCTGCTCAGGAGCATGAAGCGCATGAACCGAATCAGTTCCTCGTAGTGCGACTGGCAAACCCTGTAGAGGTTGACGACTTCGCCGTCCAGATCGTTGAGTACTTCTATCTTCGATGGCGGCTTGTGGAAGAACACTTGCGCGCCACCGGCGAATGGCTCGACATACGCCAGATGTTCCGGGATGCGTTCAATGATTCGTTGAGCCAGACGGGTCTTCCCGCCGATGTAGCTGAGTGGGCCTCTCATGAAATGTAGATGAGTTAATTATTTTGAAAGCAGGTATTCGACCTGGGCGTACAAGCCCAGTGCTGCGGCGTCTAAGACCGAAGAATGAAAATCGGAAGAATTGAGTTGGGGCCAGAACTGGCGGACAATCTCGTGCAACTCCTTTCGGCAACTCAGCGGCTGAATTGCAAAGGCTTCAAACAGCGTGTTCTTCGAGACTCGGTGTGACGTTGACCCTTGTACGAGTAAATCGTTCTCGATCAGGTGAACCAGTTCGGCGGATCGTGCTTCTTCAGAGGCAACAGCGTCCTCTATCGCCGCCATTGTAATGTCGAAGCGATGCAGGGTCCAATTCACAAAAGCTGTTGCGCTGGCATCGGCGGCTTCCTTGTGCGAGGATAGATGGCGGACTTCGGCATAGCTCAAAGTTCTGTCGCGGAATACCGCAACGGCAACAGTTCGGCGCGTCACCTTAATCGCCATCGTCAGGATACTCATCTTGGTTCATCGTTAATGATCGAAAGGCAGACAGAAAACCCTCGTGGCTGAGATCGTTCCTACCTCTGGCTCGCCGGTAGGCGTGCAGTACGATCTCTGCTGGGAAGTTTTCGAGCAAGACCCCATATTCGCGGCTGTGCTCCATAGCCGAAAGTTTTCGTGCGATTTGCAGCGCCAGGTATTCAAGCGGACTGCGGGGAGCCTGCCTCTGCGCCTCAAGCATCCGCTCCAGAATCTCCGTCATGCTGCCTCCACGACGACGTCAAGATAGAAGCGACGCCTCAAAACGGTCTTTGACCTCGGATGATCTACGATCTCCGTGACGATCCGCGAGTGCAACTCCGGAAAAAGTCGGGTAAGCGGCGTTTGATAGAGAATCGAAAGCCGAAATGCCGTCTCAAGCGAAGGCATCATGCGGCCGGACTCATAGCGCGAAAGCAGGGTTGTGTCCCGTTGGCCGATCATGCGGGCGACATGCTTTTGCGAGAGGTTCATCCTTCTGCGCTGGATGAAGAGTGAATTGAATACTCGTTGTTTGTTTTCCTCCATACGTTTGCTTTATGGTTAATTTACTTGAACCATAACACTGGCGGTTTGCGGAGGTAAGGAGGGAAAAATTGCGAGGTTATCAAGATTCTGTGGATAAGTCCAGAGAGCAAAAAGATGAACGCGCAAAAAAGCGAACCGATGTCGGCTCGCTTGAATTCCTTTACATGCTTGGGTGGTCAGGGAAGACCTCTTTCATTTCGTACTTCTTTTTCTTGTGTAAAAGTCGAGGTACAGGCTTCGGTCTATCCCATTGCCTCACAAAGTCCCATGCGTACACAATTTGTGTTGCGTATTCCTCGGGATCGGTCTCACGAATTGTAAGCAGAGTCGCCATCATATCAACGGCGGCCTTCATGATCTCCTTCATCTCAGGATTGGTGATGTGACAATATTCAGGATGTCCGTTGCACGTCGGGCAGATCTTGCCGCTATGCACGTTTTCAATTGGCCCATTGCGGAATGCCAGAAGAACAAGTGCCTTGGCCTCAAGGTCGGTTCGTAATGATATTTTCATTGAAACTGAAGTTAATGGAAAGGTTATCAATAGCATGACGGATTGTCATGTATTTGGCAAGAGACTGAGTGCTGCATGGGGCTGATCGATTGAGTCGTATACCAGAAATTTGCGATGTGCCGCCTTGGCGGCGCGATGATCGAGACCAAGGTAGTAGCGGCAAGTCGTCTCCAGGCGTTCATGACCAAGAATCTCTTTGATGTGGCCAACCGGGCACCCATTGAACAGAAGTTGAGTTGCGGCGGTGTGGCGAAGCAGGTGAGCAGAGATTTTCTTTGCTATCCCGGATGCCTTGCGATAGCGGTTGAACGGTCTCCAAATATCTGGCCGTTTCAAACGGCGCAGTCCATCCGCTGTAACAAACAACGCGGGATGATCATCGGTGCGGCACTCGATATACCGCTTGATCCAGGCAAGCGCCCGATCAGTAAAGAAAACCGTTCGCTCCTTCGATCCCTTGCCGGTGATTTTCGCCTCGGCGGTGGTGAAGTCAATGTCGGCCCGATTAAGCGACAGGGCTTCGCTGATCCGCATCGCGCTGCCAAGAAGCACTTCGACCAGAGTGCGAAAGCGCAAGCCTGGAAGGTAGATGTGACCCTCCCCGGTCTGCGTCTTGATGGATGCAATGAAGCGCTCGACTTCGTCTGCCGTGAGATAGGCGACCTCCTTTCGCGGCCGGCGCGGGATCAAAATCGAATTGGGGTCGATCACTCCGAGACCATGCTCTTCGTGTGTATACCGTAAAAACCGTTTCAACGCCAAGAGGATGGTGACTTGCCTATTCACCGAGAGGTTACGATCCAGAAAGCGCGCCTTCAGCGCCATCACGTCGGCTTTGCCAAACCCTGTGAGTGGCGAATTCCCGTAGGAGCGTTCAACCTGCCGGAGACAGTCCCGATACTTGAGAATTGTCTCCGGAGCGAAATGCAATTCGACCTGGGCATAACGCAGGAACTGCGGCGCAAGCGCGGGGAGCGAATGCGGATGGTAATCTTCTTCATACATAAATAAAAACCCTTTCAAACCGAGCGATGATGCTCGTCCGAAAGGGTTCTTGCCAACCGAATAATGATAGAAATGTTACGCCGACCCAGTTGGTTTGACTCGGGAAAACTTGACTCCCGAGATCGACCGCGTGACAGACGCCATATTAGGGGCATCTTGTCAATTTCTCCTTAGAAAGGAGGTGGGTCGTTGCGTGTCTTTCTAAAATGGTTTGGAAGAACGCGGACGAGTTAATGGCTCGTTATCAATTAATCTATATCCACAGCTTAGGAAGAAACGGATGGCTTGTCAAATGCTTTCTTCTCGCCGTAGTGAAGGTGCTCGTCGACGGCGCGGCGAAGAACTTGCTCGTCCGTCCCAAGATAGTAGCGTGCTGTCGTCTGGATGTCGGAGTGACCGGCCAGTTCCTTGATGATGGAAATGTCCACGCCGTTGTTGCGCAGAGTCGTGCAATAGGTGTGGCGAAGTACAGAGGGGGTAAACTTCTTCTTCACGCCAGCCTTTTCGCTCAGATCAATAAAGAATCTTGATACGTCTTCTCTCGCCCATCTGCGCGGCGGGTCACCTGTGGTGATAAACAATGCGGGATGACTATCCCATCGTACGGCAAGATAGCGCTTGACCCAGAACCGGCACCGGTCGGAGAAGAAGACGGTTCGCACCTTGCCGCCCTTGCCAACGATGTCCATTTCCGCCTGATCCTGGTCGAACGGCGTCCGATCCATGCGCAGCGCCTCGCCCGTTCGCATGCCTGTGCCGAGAACCAATTCGCAGAATGCCCGCAAGCGCAGGTCCGCAAAGTGGTTCAAATTGAGAAAACCGAAGATCTCTTCAATCTCGTCCGGGGTGTGGAAAACGACATTCGGTTTCTTCTTCGGCGGTAGTCTGATCTCCCCTGGGTTCATGCATTCGATTTTGAGCGCCGCGTGACAGAATTCGAAAAAGACTTTAAGCGCCGCCAGTACACTGGACAACCGCGACTCGGACAGTCCTCTTTTCAATATCGCATCGCGGATTTCGAGCACATCTCGGAGAGTCACGGTCTCAACCTCGTGGTTGCCGATGCGTGGAAGAATCCATGAAGCAAAACAGTCCCGTTGCTTCTGCCGCGTCTCATCGGCATAAACCCGGTCTGTCCTCCCATGAATCAAGAATTGTTTTGCTGCCTCGTGAATTTTCATGAGGGCATCATGCCAGAGGCCACGAATGCCGCAAAGGAGGGAAAATTTGCGCCAGATGCAAATATGCCTCCCCCCAACCGCAGAACTGCCGGGTGCCCTGCGACGGGCTGATTTATTCTCGCTGCTTGTACTGACAATAGCCGAAAGGACCAATCAAGCAATACACAATCTCCCGTCCCCTTGCCCGCCCCCGCTGCCTTGCCGAATTCAAAAGCGAGTGACTCCCCACCTGCTTCGCCACACTGCCGCGACTCAGCTTTTTTTTAACGGCTGCCCGGTTGGGCACATCAAGGAAATTCTCGGCCATGAACGTTTGGAGACAACATGAAGGTACTATCTGGGCCTCGACCACCGCGCGGCAAAGGCCGCCCACGAAAGTACCTCAAATATTCGGTTCAAGCCTGAACCAGACGCCAAAATTACCACTGCAGTCAGGGCTTCTCAGTGGCGGAACTCACCGAGCGACGTAACGACGATGTGCGGAGTTCGGCGCGGTTTACCGGAGCGGGTCATCCAGGACAATGAATAAGGTTCGTTTCTCGATCACAGTGGAAAGTGCGTTGAATCGTCTTTCCACGGATTAAATACGGCGGCGGCTCTGTGGGCAACATGGACGACATTTCGCGTAGCAAGGTAAAGGCAGTGTTCAATCGTCATTGCCCCGTGATTCTTCTGGCAGGTGGTGCTGAATTCTGCCTATTGGACAGACTACAATACGCTTACCTGATAAAGAATGGGAAGGCCCCTTGTCTCTTAACGCTCAACCGTTTATCGCCCGTTGGCAGCAATCCTCGGCGGCGGAGCGCGCGAACTATGCGCTGTTCCTCTCCGAACTCTGTGACTTCCTGGAGATTCCTCGTCCCGAGCCTACTCAGGCGGAGGAGAGTGCAAACTCTTACGTGATCGACAAGGCCGTTTACCTCCAGAACCTGGACGGCTCTACAACGCCGAACTACATCGACCTCTACAAGCGCCGCTGTTTTGTTCTAGAAGCAAAGCAGGGCAGCAATCCTTCGTCGGATGCGGTTGCGCCCCTTGCTTCCCCAAAAGAACCCCGCCGTATCAAGCGTGGCACGGCTGTTCGCGGAACGCACGGATGGGATGAGGCCATGCTCGCGGCTCGCGGCCAGGCAGAGCGGTACGCCAAAGCGCTGCCCATCTCCGAAGGTTGGCCGCCTTTCCTGGTTGTCGTCGATGTCGGCCACTCCATCGAACTCTTTGCAGATTTCTCTCTGACTGGAAAAGCCTACCTTCCATTTCCCGATCCGCGCACCTTTCGCATCCTCTTCAAGGATGTGGACCAGGCACAGGTCCGGGACCGCTTGCGGGCGGTATGGCTCGATCCGCTCTCTCTCGATCCATCTCGCGAAACCGCCAAGGTGACCCGCGAAGTCGCCGGAAAACTGGCGGTTCTCGCCCGCAATCTTGAACTGCACCATCCTCCCAAGCGGGTTGCAGAGTTTCTTACCCGCTGCATCTTCACCTCGTTTGCGGAGGATGTAAAACTGCTTCCTGAGCGTGGCTGGCTCAATCTGCTTGAAAGCCTGCGGGAAGAAGTCGCCAACTTTCCACCCATGGCAGAAGCCCTCTGGCAAACCATGAACGATGGCGGATTCTCTCCCATTCTCCGGGCGCACATTCTCAAGTTCAATGGCGGACTCTTCGAATCCACCACGGCCCTTCCGCTCACCCGCGACCAAATCGGCCTGCTGATCGAAGCCGCCGACTCCCGCTGGCGCGAAGTGGAACCGGCCATCTTTGGCACCCTGCTCGAACGCGCACTCGATGCCGATGAGCGTCATGCGCTCGGAGCCCACTACACGCCGCGCGCCTACGTCGAGCGTCTTGTCATTCCTACTCTGGTAGAACCGCTCCGCGACGACTGGCGCAGTACCCAGGCCGTGATCGCCGAGCAGGTCAACACTGGCAATTCGAACGCCGCCATTGAGACTGCGCGCGCTTTCCATCGTCAGCTTTGCTCCACTCGCGTTCTTGACCCCGCCTGCGGCTCGGGCAACTTCCTTTATGTCGCGCTCGAACACATGAAGCGTCTTGAAGGTGAAATCCTCGAAACCCTCCATGCCCTCGGTGACACCCAGCAATCGCTCGAACACACCGGCCTCACCGTGGACCCGCATCAACTCCTCGGTCTCGAACTCAATCCGCGCGCCGCCGTGGTTGCCGATCTCGTGCTTTGGATCGGCTTTCTGCAATGGCATTTCCGCACCCGTGGCGACGCACAGCCGCCCATCCCGGTCATCAGCAACTTCCACAACATTGTCGAGGCTGATGCGCTGCTCACCTGGAAGAAGAAAACGCCACTACTCGATAAGTAAGGCAATGCCGTCACCCAATGGGATGGCGTCACTACCAAGAAACATCCCACCACCGGCCAGGATATTCCCGATGAGGCCGCGCGCATTCCTGTCTATCAATACACCGACGTGAAGCAAACCAAGTGGCCAGCGGCGGATTTCATCGTAGGCAATCCGCCTTTCATCGGCGGCAAGGATATTCGGGCCGAACTAGGCGACGGCTATGTTGAAGCCCTCCGCAAAGCCTATAGCGGAGTTCCCGATAGCGCGGACTTTGTCATGTATTGGTGGCAACGCGCCGCCGAGTACGCTCGCGCCGGAAAGATTCGACGCTTTGGCTTCATCACAACCAACAGCCTGCCGCAGGTCTTCAACCGCAAGGTGGTTGCGCAGAATCTCAATGCAGCCAAGGACTCGTTGTCGCTCATCTTCGCCATTCCAGACCACCCTTGGCTGAAATCCGCCTTCATTGATGGGCAGGCTGCTACCGATCATGCCGCCGTCCGTATCACGATGACCGTTGCCGAGAAGGGCGAACACCTTGGGCATCTTTACCGTGTCAAGAGCGAAGGGGATACAAGTTCCGAAGGCACAAGTGTCGAGTTGGCAGAGGAATCCGGGCGCATCTTTGCCGACTTGCGAATTGGGTGCGATGTCGCTGGCGCTATGCCTCTCAAAGCAAACGAAGACCTTTGCTGCCCCGGTGTCAAACTGCACGGAGCCGGATTTATCGTGACCCCAGAAGAAGCGGCTTCTTTGGGCCTCGGTCGCATCCAAGGACTCGAACAGCACATTCGTCCTTACTTGAATGGCCGCGACCTCACAGGCTCATCGCGCAATGTAATGGTGATCGACCTCTTTGGTCTCAGCGCCGAACAGGTTCGAAGGCGGTTCCCGGAGGTCTACCAGCGGGTATATGACCTGGTAAAATCCGAGCGAGATCAGAATCGCCGCGCAAGCTATAGCGAGAAATGGTGGATTTTCGGAGAGCCTCGCTCAGCGTTTAGGCCCGCACTGAAAGGATTATCTCGCTATATCTCAACGGTCGAAACAGCCAAGCACCGTTCTTTCATTTTTCTCGACGCCTTGATTCTCGCTGACAACAAGCTTGTTAACATCGCCATCTCGGACGCATATTCTCTCGGCGTGTTGTCCAGTCGCATCCATGTTACATGGGCGCTGGCCAGCGGCGGACATCTTGGAGTCGGAAACGACCCCGTATATGTGAAGACTCGCTGCTTTGATCCATTCCCATTTCCCGATGCCAGCGAGGCTGAGAAGCTGGTCATCCGAGAGATAGCCGAGCGCCTCGATGCTCATCGCAAGCGCCAACAAAAACTTCACCCCGCTGTCACGATCACGGAAATGTACAATGTGCTCGAAAAGATTCGTGCCTCCGAATCGCTCACCATCGAGGATCGAGAGGTCTATGAAAAGGGCCTGATCGCAATCCTTCGCCAACTTCACGACGAATTGGACGAAGCCGTCTTTGCCGCCTACGGATGGTCGCCGGAGATTACCGACGAGCAGATCCTTGAGTGCGTTGTCGCACTCAACGCCCAGCGCCGCGCTGAAGAAGCCAATGGAATCATTCGCTGGCTTCGTCCCGAGTATCAGGCACCCAATGCGCCCGCCATGCAACAAACGTTGGGTGGCCTGATCCCCGCAGAAGCCCCCGTCACCGCCCGTAAGAAGCAACCATGGCCAGCGACCCTCACAGAACAGGTCCGGGTCATCAAGGATTCGCTCCGCGCGACGCCATTTCAAACGCCACAGCAGATTGCTTCAGGTTTCAAACCCGCCAGTCGCACCCGCGTTCAAGAGATTCTCGAAACGCTCACCGTTCTCGGCCAAACCCGCCAGGTGGAAGACAAATATCTTCTCTAGTCGGTGAGACAGATTCGGTTCCTACCAGAGATGCGCAAGCCACCAAGGAATTCCAAAATGCCCGTAAAAGTGAGCCAAGTTAGTAAAGATAAAGTGAGTTGCCGCCCAGTTTTCCACTGTCCAACTGGCGTACCATTGTGACCATGATTAGAACAATCAGAAAAGGCGATTCGTCTATCCACGTTGGTTATGTAAGTGGCGGCCATAGCACTTTACATGCCAGAGATTTCATCCTCGATGCAAGTGGAGATTATGTTGTCCTGTCCATCGATTTATCGCCGAACCAGAGGGTTCGCAACAAGCAATCGAATTGTTATTACGACATCAACGAGTTGATCCAGAGTGTTGAGAGTGTCAAGTACTTCGAGATGTACGCGGAGGAATGGCTAAAGCCGCTCGATGCATCTGTAGGTCAGTATCCAAACGCTGGACAGATATTGGAAATCAGATTTAAGGATGGTTCGACTCACAAATATGATGGGAGGTTTCGGAAGCCTTCTTCCAACCTAATCTTTTTTGTAAGATCAAACAATGAGATTGACCTCATGGAGGATAGAAAATGATTTTGCCCGAATTCGTTGCAGTCTCTCAGTTGATAAATAATTCGATCACTGCCATGAAGTATGTGCGCGATGTGTCTAATAGCTCGGACGATATTGAATTGAAGTCGCGTGTTAATGATTTCTCTGCTACGCTGATGGATCTTACAGAGCGAATCATGATGCTGGACCAAGAGAATAGAGAGTTGAAAGCAACTCTCTCAATTAGAGATAAGATTGTTGGTCCTGTTGCTCCTCATGGATATTTCTATTTTAAAGACAAGCCCGATCAACCGTTGTGCCCGGCCTGCCTCCAATCGCAAATGGGAAGGCCAGTCTATCTCGGACCATTGCTCAAACATAAAGGCGGAAAGCTGCGTAGATGCCCTGTTTGCAAGTACGGTATGTATGAAGAGTCTCCGACGATTGGCCCAGCAGTCGCAATTGGTGAGTCCCTGAACTCTCGCTTGAGAGCGTTTTCGTAGATTCCTACGACTACCGCTGCCTGCCCCAATTCGTTCTCCGAATTCGATTAGCCATTCTGTCATTTCCCGCCTTTAGGCTGTGGATTTCCTGTCTGAGCCTTTCAATATATTTCTGGGCAGTTTCTGGGAGAGCTTTGAATTCAAAGGCGGTAATCTCTCCGGCATTGGCGAGTAGCCGATTGTGGCGTTCAATTTCGCCGCCAAGGCCTATCTGCTTCAGTAGCGCGAGAAGTGCGCTGACCTCGGCATCTACCTGGGCTGCTGTGGTTTCCTTGCCCCTGTCGTTCTGGTAGGTCACGACATGGCCAGGATGCAACTCCTGAAGTGGTACGCCAAATGTCTCTCCCCAGCGTTTCAACTGCTCGCGTCGCGGATCTTCCCAGAGAGGAGAAGCCTCTTTAATCGTCATGGTGCCAAATATTTCTTCATTTTTTGTGTTCATCGGCGCATAATCCTCGGTTGTGAGATCGCAAGTCTGCGAGATTGCTATTGTGCGGCGTTGCAAAGATAGCATAGCCTGTTGAGCCTACTTCTCGTGTGAGGAGGTGAGCCGTGTTCACGGATACCATTCAGTGGACTGTCGTCCGCCAAAGTAAGTCTCGGCAGCGTGCTTCGGAAGGACAGGTCGTGTTGCAACTGTCCATCCCCCGAAAGACGTTACAGAAGATGGTGAAGGCGACGCAACCTCCAGGCAAGCATAAGCAATTGGATCGTCCTCTCCCACTGGGACCATGGATTCCAATTATCGACCGCATCGTAAAGGAAAACGAAATACGGCCAATATCCATGCAGGTTTCCCCCAGGGCAATCTGGCAGTATCTCTGCAAGGAACACGACTTCAGGGGCAGCTTCTCGATGGTCAACACCTATGTGCGTCAGGCTCGCAGCATCGCAGCGCTTGATGTGAACCCTGTCCGTGATTTGCCAGAAAGCAGTCTTTCGGCGCCTCGACTTGCCACAAAGAGCCCACCGGCAATCGCCGGTAAAGTCATAGAGTCATCCCTGCGCCGAGGCAACCGGGAACTTGAACACCTTGCAATCGCGGAGATGGTATACCGAACTGATCCTTTCAGGAGGAACGGGGAAACGCAGGATCAATCGTTCGAGTGGATGCGAGACATCTTGCAAAAAACGATTCCATTCGACGCCATCGCCAATGAAATAGCCAATGTCCCGCTGCCAGAGCTGAAACTCCTCGTTTCAACATCCACCGAAGAGGAACTTCCAATGCGCAATAAGGCAATTGCGGTGCTTGGTCATCTGCGCGGCATCGCCCATATTGCCACCTGTTCGTTTCTTAACATTTCCAACGGAACCTATTTTCGATACTGGCGGTTATTCAAGCAAGGCGGCACCAAGATGCTCTTTGCAAAAAGGACGAGAAGCGACAAGAAGTCCGTGAAGGAATCCAATCAGAAAGCGGTGTTCGCGTTATTGCACTCGCCGCCGTCCGCACATGGCATCAACCGCACCACATGGAGGATGGAGGATCTTCGCTTGGTGCTGGCGAAGGAGGGACCACCGATGTGTGCTGACACGATTCGTACCATCATCAAGGAGGCCGGATGGAAGTGGCGGCACGCCCGCGTTGTCCTAACGAGCAACGATCCCGAGTACCGCGTCAAAGTGGACGCAATCAAGAAGATTTTGTCCGAACTGAAACCGGACGAGGCATTTTTCTCAATTGATGAATTCGGGCCGTTTGCCATCAAGAGAAAGGGTGGGGTCAAACGTGTTGCACCTGACGAGTCCTACGCGGTCCCCCAGTGGCAGAAATCAAAGGGGTGGTTGATCCTCACTGCGGCGCTCGAATTGTCGAGAAATCAAGTGACTCATTTCTATTCGCGGAAAAAGAACACAGAGGAGATGATAAAGATGGCGGACACGCTGCGGCAGCAGTACCGCTCGTGCAGCACCATCTATTTGTCCTGGGACGCGGCCTCGTGGCATATTTCAAAGGACCTGATGGCGCATCTTGACAAGATCAATCAGCAAGCAACAGAGGAAGGGTTCCCGGTTGTCAAAACGGCTCCATTACCGGCGTGCGCGCAGTTCTTGAACGTGATTGAGTCGGTTTTCAGCGGGATGGCGAAGGCAATCATTCATAACAGCAATTACCCGTCCGTTGAGGCCGCGATGGATGCCATTGACCGGTACTACAAAAACCGGAACGACTATTTCGCTGGCCATCCCAAGAAAGCTGGAAAGAAAATCTGGGGAATGGAGCGTGTGCCGAGTCTGTTTGCAGAAGACCAGAATTGCAAAGACCCGCTTTATCAGTTTCCGTATACTGGAGGATCAAGCAGGGCTTCGCTGAGAAATCGATGAGAATATGCTTACGCCAGTTGATCCTGAATAAGCCGAGCTCAAGCAGCTTCCACGGTCATCAGCGAATCGATGAAGCTCCATGAGGATAGTAGTCGGCTCAGGTGGCGTAAATATCTCACACAAAATGACACGGAACAGCCCTCAATAGCTTCTGGAGGTTCATTGCCGCAGACGCCAGCACAGCGTTCACCGCGTTTACGGCAGCACACTTCAGGTGGGACTTCTGGAAAGCAGAGCCGGGTCGCTCCCCAAACGCGCTGAAGTGGAAATTTGCTTGGACGGCGAGATCAGCAGCACGCATCAGAGTAGAATGCAGAGTAATGGACATAATTTCTCTTCTCAGTCAGCCCGAAGGAAAGACACTGGAGTTCAAGCGCGATCTCTCCTCTCCCGAAGGAGCGCTGAAGGCGATTGTTGCGTTCGCCAACACCTCGGGAGGAACACTTGTCCTTGGAATCGAGGACGGCACAAAAGAGGTCAAAGGCATTCCCGACGTTTTGACAGAGGAAGAGCGTCTCGCCAACCTGATCGCCGATTGTATCTCTCCAAAACTGGTCCCCTCTATCGAGGTGATTCCCTGGAGAAAGATGCATTTACTGGCGGTTGAGATCTATCCAAGCCCGAATCGGCCCCACTATTTGAATCGGCTGGGACCGGAGACAGGCATTCTTGTCCGCGTGGGTTCCACGAATAGGCGAGCTGATCTGTTCCTGGTCGAGGAGATGAAGCGGTACAGCCAAGTGGCGTCGTTCGATGAACAGCCGATGCCGTCATTGAACTCGGAAGTGATCGACTTCCGAGCTGCTTCCGAGTATTTCAAGCCGACTCGCAAGTTGGAGCGGGGTGACATGCTCACGCTCAAGCTGGCAACGAAATACCAGGGCCGGGTTGTGCCAACTATCGGTGGCATTCTTTTGTTTGGAATTGACCGCCTCAGCCATTATCCAGACGCTTGGATACAGGTGGGTCGGTTTGCTGGCAACGACAAGCGTAGGCTGCTCGACTCGACAGAAATTCGCTCGTACTTGCCAGAAGCTGCCGAGGAGACGATTGCATTCCTGCAAAAGCACATGACGCGCGAGGCGGTTATTGGATCGGTGAAGCGGACTGATCACTGGACGTACCCGGTTGTCTCCGTCCGTGAGGCCATCATGAATGCAATCGTTCATGCAGACTACGCTCAGCCTGGCTCACCGATCCGGGTCGCTCTCTTCGATGATCGACTGGAGATTGAAAACCCCGGCTTGCTTCCGTTCGGTCTCACGATTGAAGACATTCAGAGAGGCATCTCCAAACTTCGCAACCGTGTTATTGGACGGGTATTTCTGGAACTGAAGCTGATTGAACAATGGGGGAGCGGAATCCAGAGAATGACCGCCGCGTGTTTGGATCGAGGACTGGATGCCCCCACATTTGAAGAGATCGGCACACACTTTCGCGTGACACTGTCGGCAGTTCCTCGTCGTGCTCCCGCAAGAGACGCCCGAGACGAGGCCATTCTTTCTGCCCTTGCTGCGAATGCCGAGGGTGGACTTTCAACTTCTCAGATCGCCAAAGAAATCAGTCTTTCTGTTCGAGCTACAAGAACGCGCCTCGCATCACTGGTTGAGCGCGGACTAATTGTCGAGATTGGGAGCGGTCCGCAAGATCCACATCGGCGGTATCACCTTGGTTCATCGAATTCATAAATCTATCGACGTTGATCCAGAATCTGCCGATTCTTGGGCGCGATTTTGGAATCTTTGCGCAATCGATTCATCCATGGATGTAGTCAAATCTGTAGCAGCCAAAGCATCCAAGAACCTTCCAAAGCCATAATAACCAGAAACCCATCCCCAACTCATTCATTTCATATCAGTTAAAAACAGCAATTTTCAACAAATCTCATCAAAGTGCTTGACCTGGTTCGGGACCAGGGGGTCGGAGGTTCGAATCCTCTCTCCCCGACCATTCTTTATCATAGATTTCAAATGGGTTAAGCCGCTTCGGCGGCTTTTTCATTTGAGCCTGTTTTCGGTACAACCGGTACAACTGAAGGCCCGAACTTCGGCAGCGCAAAGCCACCACCGCACTTTTCTGCCTATATTCTCCGAAATCCAACATCTTCCCTGACCTTGTCGTAGAGGTCCGTCATGATCTCCCCGGCGTGCCCCATCCAGTACTTTTGGAGCCCCTCGGGGCAGTCGTTGTGGTTACGTAAATGCGTGTTCCGGAACCGCCGTAACGCATCCCCTCTAGCTTGGCCTTTTCGGGCTTGCGAGGTCGAATGCTGAGGGAATCAAAAACTGAAAAGGCTGTGTGTTCTGCCTATAGATCGATCGCCGGCCGTTCGGCGTTGTTCTCGGGCAATTGATCGTGGAGCACGACATTCAGCAGCGACCGGTGTACGTGAATGCGATCTTTGTAATCGATGAATCCTAGCTTGCGAAAGCGGTTCATGAAAAAACTGACGCGGGAGCGGGTGGTGCCGATCATCTCTGCCAGGGTTTCCTGCGAGATCTTGGGAATCGACGTCTCCGGCTCTCCCGGCTGACCGAACTCGGTCATCAAAAGGAGAATCCTGGCCAGGCGTTTCTCACTGGAGTTAAAGAGCTGGTCGACCAGGTCGGCCTGAACCCGCATACTGCGTTCGAGCAGGAATTTCAAGAACAGGTCGGAGAGTTCATGCTCTGAGTGCAGGACCCGGATCATCTCCTGGCGTCCGATCTTGAGCGCAATGCAGGGGGTAAGCGCGGTAGCCGTCGACAGGCGCAGCCCCGGCACGGTCACCAGCGCCGCTTCTCCGATGAAATCGCCGGCGTTCAGCAGGGTGATGGTCGCCTCCTTGCCGGTGGTGGAGACCACCGTCACCTTGGCGCGGCCCTTCTGCAGATAAAAGACCGAGTCGGCAGGATCGCCCTGCGAATAGAAGATCTCTTTCGGTTCCAAGCGCACAATTCTGCGTCCCAGACCGGCGCCGGTCAGAAAAGCAGCTGCGTTGAAGGTAGGATTCTCAACCCTGGTCATACATTGGGTTCCCTCCCAATTCAGCCGTGACGTGGGATTTGAGAGTGAACACGCTGTGGAAATCTTCTGCGGTTCACTCCACAGTTGCGCCAAAAAAAGGAAATTTTTGGCGATCATCAGGGCCCATTAGTACTGGAAACAGCCAACGTGCGGAGCGTAGTGGTGCGCCGCTGGAGTCACTCCGCGCTGGCACCCAACCAGATTTTACCCCCAAAAAGAAGACTGTCGGTATCCATTTGTACACTTTCTTGACGGATTTACCGGCCTCGACAACCCACATTACACGCTTCGCCGAGGACGCGTATTTTTGCATTTCCGCCATTTTCAGCAGCCTGTACAATCTCTCCGCCGCTCCACTCCCTACCTTGTAACCCACCAGCGCCGGGTTAGGGGCAAACACAACAAGAAACTGCCGCCGAAGGCCGATGCTGTGCATCTCATCCGACATGAGCACAGAAAAGGCGACCTTCGGAGCGGGATGTTTTTGGGGCGTCGAGGCGGCGTTTGCGGCGCTGCCCGGCGTCACGGCCACGGCAGTGGGCTATGAAGGCGGGGCGCTGGAGCAGCCCAGCTACAAGGACGTATGCAGCGACCGCACCGGCCATGCCGAGGTGGTGGAACTGGATTTCGATCCTGGCCAGATCGGCTTCGAGCGACTCCTCGACGCCTTCTTCAGCCTGCACGATCCCACCACCCTCAACCGCCAGGGTCCGGATTGGGGTTCGCAGTACCGCTCGGCGATCTTCTTCCACTCCGCCGAGCAGCAAAGGCTGGCCCAGGCCAAGATCGACCAGCTCACCACCGAGGGCCGCTTCAAACCCCGGCGTATTGTGACCAAAGTCGAGCCGGCGCAAACCTTCTGGCGTGCGGAAGAGTACCACCAGCGCTACCTGGAGAAGCGAGGCCAGGCAAGTTGCCACATTTAGAAATGAGAGAACAGAAATCAGAAATGGAGGCTTCCGCGAACTGGGTTCAGCAACCCGGCGCAGCAGCCTCCATCGTTTGTTGGGAATCAGTTCTGGTTCGGCGCTTCCTGATCGGGAGCCTCTTCGCGGCGCGATTCCTGCTCGTCCTGCTCCCGATTTGACGATTCCGATTCGGATTCGGCGGGAAGTTCGGTTCCAGGCTCCGCCGCCTCGATAACGGGCTTCACCGCGCCGGGTTCGTCGATCCACAGGCTGGCAATCCATCCCAGGGTGACAGCGATGACGAGGATACGGTTGCCATTGAAGAGCCTGGCGCTTATCGCCATCAACTGCTGGTACTCCTCTAGGGTGAGATTGGGGTGGACGGCGGTTTGGTTCAGATGCTGCCAGTAGGCGGTAATGCTCAGCCAAACAGCAGCGGTTATCGCCAGGCCGATGAGGATCAGAGCGGAGTGGCTGCGCCAACCGGTTTTGAAACGACGGCCGAAGAGCAGCACCAGCAATCCCAGCCCGAGGACCAGCAAGCCGGCCAGCAGTTCAATCTTCTGGCCGCCGATCTGCATCAGCCGCAGGATGGTCAGCGGAGAATTCAAAGCCAGTTCGGGATGATTGAGCCAGGGACTCCAGTCGATCTGGGGCCAGGGACTCCAGTGAAGATTGGGCCAGGGGCCCCAGTAAAACAGAGACGCGACGGCCAGCAGGGTCACGGCCGGAGCGGCGATCAGCCAGGCTTTGCGTCCCGCGCCGGGGAAGCAGCTCCGTGCGATCTCCACCACCACCAGAAGGCTCAGAAGTGAAGCCACGTCGGTCAGCGAGAGCAGCACCTTCTGCAGATTGAGCATCTGCAGCCGGCCTGAAAGCAGTTCTTCGCAGAGCAGCCGCATGGCCGCAAGCGAAATACTGGCGGTAAAGACGGGAAAGCGCTGGCTGCGCTCGCGCCCCAGAAGGACGACCAGCAGAATCAACTGCGCGGCAAAGGTGACGGTCCAGAGAATCTGGTTGGGACTGAAAGCAAAATGAGAATGCATGACGACCTTGTCCGGGCCGCGCGTTGTAGGGAGCGCAAGCCACACCCCAGTTTAAACGCTGACCGCGTGGTGCGGGTTCGGGGATGGGCAGGACTGCCTATTTTTCCGCGCGGGCAATCCACTCGTCCAAATAGCGCTGCTTCTCGGGATGGGCCGCCGCAATGGCCCGGTAGTAAGCCACGCGACGGGCGGTGAATGCACTGCGCAGCGCTTGGGTGTCGGCGGCGTTTGCGGCGGTTACGGTCGCCCATCCCCAACGGCCGTCCTCGGCAAGGTGCGCCGCGTCGAGTGCGGCCAAGGAGTTGATTGCCTGTTGCAGGCAGCGCAACGAGGCTCCGGCGCCCGCGTTGATGGCAAAATCGAAGACCCGCTTGCATAGATCGTCGCTATCGAGCTGGGCGTACCACTTGTTCCAAAAATGGATTTGGTAAAACTGTTGCACCGGCGTCTTGCGGCTTTCCTGGGGCAGGACGGCGATGGCTGCGAACTCCGCCGGGAAAACCGCGGAGTTGATGCCGCAGATGGCGAAACAGGGGCCGGCGACGCCGTTGGGGCAGGCGTCGGGAACCCGCAGGCAGGCGCGCGGCGCATCCTCGTTGTCCATCATCCAGTTGTAGGCTATCTTCCAGTCGGCCATCACTTCTCCCTTTCCGGTTGGGCGGCTTTCTCGATTTTGAAGCCGCCTTCTGCAACCAGTCTCCGCCAAGAGAGGGAAATTCTCTGCACCAGCAAGCAGAGGACCGAGCGGCAAGTCGCATGAAGCAAGAAGCCCTGCAAACCACGCGCCGGAATCGATTCGAACCCAATGAAAACCGCGGCGAAGACGCGAAATTCAAAGATTCTCCGGATGGCATCGGCGTTTACTCAAACTATCCGATTCGCCGATGTACGGGAGCGCCGAATCGGGCTACTGCGGGCACGCCATCCCACAATGTGACGCGGCGCACTGCCAGGTGTGACGGGGAATGAGATAAAAGAGGTGTGCACTCTTTGGCCCAGAGCGGGTTTTTGTACACACGAACGCATCCTGTACTCAGCATGTTGGAGCGCGATTTTCGGCTCCCCTTCGTTGCTTCCGCCCTATCGTCCTGCCAGAACGTGTCACGTATTCATCCTTGAATCCTGAAAGCGAGAGGCTCATGACCACCGTCGCCGGCGCCGAATCCGTTGTCGATTTCCAAACTTGCTGGGCGCAGTTGCAGTTGCCCGAGCATGTTCGCGAAGTATTGAGCGCCGCGCCGCTGGTGCAGATGGCGGAGAGCCGCCAGCAACTGCTGGATTGGTCGCTGGGGCGCACCACGGGAGCGACCGACTGGCGGCTGGGTAATCGCGACGACCACGGCGTCTACGATGTGATCTTTCAGGCGGCGGGCGTGGGGCGCATCGTCGAGGCCGAGATTACCAAAGCACGTAACGGCGTAGCCATCAACTTTCCCGATCCGGCCATGCGCCGGCGCGACCCTGACGCCATGGTGATCGGCGACGAGTTGCCCACCGACAAGCCCACCTATTTGGACCGCTTCGGTGAGCCCTTCGACAAGACCCGGCGGCAGACGCTGGATTGGCTGAAGAAGCAGGAGTTGGTGGTGGTGCCCTTCTATGCCGGTCCCGATTCGCTGGGCTACGGCGCGCTGGCCATCGTTCCCCGCCAGGCGGCCTTTTTTGCCGCGGCGCTGGCCGATTTGCAGGGGATGATCCCCCGCTCTCAGGTCCCGGCCAACTTCAAAATTGCCGGCGGCGTGCTCTTTGTGGCTCCGCCCTTCCGCCATACGCACTTCGGCGGCAAGCAGGTGGTGGTGCACGATCGCCAAGGCACCCATCAGGAGATCTACGCCTACAACCTCTACCCTGGGCCGAGCGCCAAGAAGGGCGTCTACTCGATGCTGCTGGACATTGGCGAGCGCGAGGGCTGGGTAACCAACCACTGCGCCGCCGTAGCCGTTATCACTCCCTATGAGAATCAGGTCGTCATCATGCACGAGGGCGCCTCGGGCGGCGGCAAGAGCGAGATGACCGAGCACATTCACCGCATGGAGGATGGCCGCCTGCTCATCGGCAAGAACGTGGTGACGCAGGAAGAGCGGACGCTGGCGCTGCCCGAAGCCTGCCACCTGCGTCCCATCGCCGACGATATGGCCTGCGCTCATCCCAAGTACCAGGGCAACAGCGGCCGCCTTACCCTGGCCGACGCCGAGAACGCCTGGTTTGTGCGCGTGGACCACATCCGCAGTTACGGCACCGCGCCCAATCTGGAGCGGCTGACCATCGATCCGCCCGAGCCGCTCGTCTTTCTCAACCACTACATCGTTCCCGGCGGCAACTGCCTGACCTGGGAGCACGTGGAAGACGCACCGGGCAAGCTCTGTCCCAACCCTCGCGTCATCATTCCCCGGCGGCTGATCGAAGATATTCTGACCGGCCCGCAACGGGTAGACGTGCGCAGCTTTGGCGTGCGCTGCCCCCCCACGCACAAGGACAGCCGCCTCTACGGCATATTGGGCATGATGCACGTGCTCAGCCCGGCATTGGGCTGGCTGTGGAGGCTGGTGGCGCCGCGCGGCCACGCCAACCCCAGCATTCAGGCCACCAAGTCAAAAGAGATGCAGTCGGAGGGTGTGGGCAGCTACTGGGCCTTCGCCACCGGCCGCAGAGTGGATCAGGCCAACCTTCTGCTCCGGCAAATCGTGGATACGCCCGATACGCGCTATGTGCTGATTCCCAACCAGCACATCGGGGCCTGGAAGGTGGGTTTCATGGCCGAGTGGATCAGCCGTGAGTATCTGGCCCGCCGCGGCAGCGCCAAGTTCGCCCGCGATCAGGTGCAGGAAACGATCTGCCCGCTGCTGGGTTATATCCCCAAGCAGCTCAAGATCGAGGGCTTCATCATCCCCCGCGTTTTTTTGCAAGTCGAGGAGCAGATTCAGGGCGGCATGGAAGTCTACGAGGAGGGCGCGCGGCAGTGGCGCGAGTTCTTCGCCAGCGAACTCAAGCAGTTTTTGGTCCCCGGCCTCGACCCGCTGGGCAAGCAGATCATCGAAGCCTGCCTGGACGGCGCTCACCAGGAAGATTACCGCCGCCTGATTCCTCATCCCATGTTCCGCGACGAAGGGGCGTAGAAAACGGGACTAGGGAGCCTTTTGCAAGATTACTCACATGCCATCGATCCTGAAAACCGGTGTTGGTTAGCAAAAGCGGGCCAGTATCGAGACATTTTTCGGTGTTGACGTATGACGATTCTGGCTACGATGCAGGCGATCGGGTCTTGCAGCGGTCTGCTGGCGGGGACTGCTCCGCGACCTTCTTTACATGGCCAGGAGCCGCGCGGATGAGCCAGCGCCCGGCGTAGCGCGTCCTCGCTGACGATCTTGCTCATGCCCAGGATCTGCGGACTTACTCCGTCGCCACGCCGCCCGGCGATAGGGGAGCAGCGATGGTGGCCGGCCAGAATCGACAGGAACCGGGTGCCCAGCACATCCTGCTTGTGCCGATCGCCGCCACTACTGCCGCCGTAAAGCAGCGGGCAACTCTTCACCCACGCCACGTAAGCCCCGGTCGTAGTAAGAAATCCGGCAAAAAACGCCAGTTGGGCGTTGGGCGTCGCGCGGGCCTCGTAGTCCCAGATGATGTGAAGCCGACCACCAGGAGTCTCCACAGCAAACGATTCCAACTCAGAACCACTAACAGAAATCTTTGCTCTGGACGACTCACCCATCAGGTGACACCCCCATCACGATAAACGCGGTTACCTGTCCATCGCTGCAGAGGTTTTCCACGGTTCAACTGCCGGAAAGGGGTTCAATGCTGTCTCCTTTTCCGTTGTCCCGGTAGACGGGGAGAGTGTACCGAGTCAGCGCTTGTACCTGCAGGCTGGAGTGAGGACGACGTGCGGTTCTCAATTGCGATCCAACTCCGCGAAGAGGTCGTTCAGCGCCACGCGGATGGGCGTCTCTGGCACAGTAATCTCGTTGCTGGGAGTCAGTTCCAGCCCAGCCTTGGTCACACGATAGGCGAGGCGGCGTTTGGGATCGACGATCCAGATGTTCTCAATGCCGAAATCAATATATTCGTCCGTGCGCTCGGTGGTGCGGCTGAGGCGGTCCTCCGGCAAGAGGATCTCGATGACCAGCAAAGGCGGATGGGTAAGAATTTGCTCTCTGGGCGCATCGGCGCGGACCACGGTCAAATCGGGCACACGGAACCGCGTAGCCTTGACCTGAACCCGCACATCGGTCAGAGCCAGTACGCCCCAGGCGGCGCGGTTGTTCATGATCAATTGCCCCAGGAGGGTCTGAATCAACGAGTGATCGAATTCGCCCACGTTGCGCTCCTCGATCCGTCCGTCCACATAGTCGCAGTCGGGCCGGTAGCTCGTGGTGAGGTACTCGCGCACGGAAACAAACTCGGTTTGGGGATCGTCGTAGACGGGCAGCGTCGCCATGGGTCGATTATCGCGCCAAATCGCGTAGTCCGCCAACGAAATCCTCACCGGAAACCAGAAGCCCCAAGCCTGAGTTTCCAGACCTGGGGCTCTTGACTAAGAACTGACAACTGAGAACTGACAACTGCTAGTCGATCTTGATCTTGCGCAGCAGGCGGAAGTCGGAGAGCATCTTGCCGGTGCCCAGCACCACTGAGGCCAGCGGATCGTCGGCCACGGAGACGGGCAGCCCGGTTTCTTCGCGGATGCGCTTGTCCAGGTTCTTGATCAGCGCGCCGCCGCCGGTGAGCACGATGCCGCGGTCGCTGATGTCGGCCGAGAGTTCGGGCGGCGTCCGCTCCAGGGCTACGCGGATGGCGTTCATGATGACCGCTATGCACTCGCCCAGGGCTTCGCGGATCTCGCTGTCGTCCACGGTGATGGTCTTGGGAACGCCCTCGATGAGGTTGCGGCCCTTGATCTCCATGGTCAGCGGCTTGTCCAGCGGGAAGGCGGAGCCGATTTCGATCTTGATCTGCTCGGCGGTGCGTTCGCCGATGAGCAGGTTGTACTTGCGCTTGAGGTAGTTGGTAATGGCCTCGTCCATCTGGTTGCCGGCCATGCGCACCGAGCGCGAATAGACGATGCCGCTCAGCGAGATGACCGCAATGTCCGTCGTGCCGCCGCCGATGTCGACCACCATATTGCCCGAGGGCTCGGTGATGGGCAGTCCGGCGCCGATGGCGGCCACCATGGCCTGCTCCACCAGGTACACTTCGCTGGCCTTGGCGCGGTAGGCCGAGTCCTCGACCGCCCGTTTTTCCACCTGGGTGATCTCCGAAGGCACGCCGATGACGATCCGCGGATGCACCAGCATCTTGCGGTTGTGGGCCTTCTGAATGAAGTAGTTGAGCATCTTTTCAGTGACCTTGAAGTCGGCGATCACGCCGTCCTTCATGGGCTTGATGGCCACGATGTTGCCGGGGGTGCGGCCCAGCATCTCTTTGGCCTCTTTGCCCACCGCTTCGACTTCACCGGTGTTCTTGTTGATGGCCACAATGGAGGGCTCATTGACCACAATGCCCTTGCCCGCGGCAAAGACCAGGGTGTTGGCGGTGCCGAGATCGATAGCCAGATCGCTCGAAAACATGCTGAAGAGCGAACGCAGGCCGTGCGACCGCGAGGTGCGCGATGGATAACCGTTCAATGACATGGGAGAATTGGTTCTACCTCAAGGCTTATTGTACGGCCAGCGGGCCAGAACCCGTACCGCGCACCTTCAGAGAAGGCAAAAGAACGAGCCAACGAAGCCACGGGGGCGGTAAACGCAGATGCCTTCCGGGAACCTTCCAGGCCATTTGATCCATTAAGTCAGCACATCTCGCCCTGGCGCGTTACGTACAGAGAGGAACCGGCGTATTGCCTCCCAAAAGGAGGCAACGAAAATAGCCCAGGGAGGAGCGCGGCGGACCCCTGGGAAAAAGGCCAGAATCAACCACGCGCCCTGTAGTGGCGCTGTAAAAACCGCATTTTCGATTCTTTTCAAAGGAAGTAGGGTTGATCTACCGGATTGGCTTTCTAGACAGCGCGATGTATATTGTTGCAATATACACTGAGGCGAGCCCATGAACTACACGGGATTCGACTGGGATGAAGGAAACGCCCGCAAGAACGAGAAGCACGGAGTCTCCCAGGCAGAGGTGGAGCAGGTCTTTTTCAATGCGCCTCTTTTGCTGCGCGAGGATGTGAAGCACAGCCAGCGGGAACCGCGCCTTCTTGCGCTGGGCCAGACAGATTTGGGCCGGTGGCTGCAAGTGACCTTTACGGAGCGCGGCAAAGGAACACTGATCCGTCCCATCTCGGCGCGGGCCATGAGCAGAAAGGAGAGACCCATCTATGAGCAAGCAATTGAAGCCCATTCCTGAATTTGCCAGCGAGGCCGAAGAGCGCGCTTTTTGGGAGGCGCCGGGCAACGACAGCACGGAGTATGTGGACTGGAGCAAGGCGCGGCTGGCGACCTTTCCGAAGCTGAAGCCGTCCACCGAGACCATCTCCTTGCGTATGCCGGAGGATGTTTTGAACACCATCCGCAGCCTCGCGCGCCGACTCGATGTTCCCTATCAATCGCTGATTAAGATGTGGTGCGCGGAGAAGGCGGCGGAACTCTCACGCAAGCCGGTGCTGACGCGGGCGGAGCAGTAAGCAAGGCGATTTTGATTTTGGTCTTTGCCTGAGACCGGGTCGATTGAGGGGAGCGAATTCCGGTACTGGATCGGAAATCATTGGGCCGCAAAAAGAGATCAAGAACGAGAATGACGAACGAGATCAAGAAAGAACTCCTCGACACGGTCCCTGGGGCGGCTGAATTACGAACGTGATTTGGCTGCTGGCCGGGCTTTCACGATGCCGAGATTGTCAGCTTGACTCTGAATCGTGATGGAGTTTCGGTTCTGACTGTCCATACATGGCGGATGACGAAAGAGGTCGATCAGCACGGTTCTTTTGTGCAGGACAAACATGTTTCGTCAGTTTTAGGATGGAAGATGTTTTTGCTCTTAAGTTAGAGGATTTCAATGAGCAGAATGGGATTCTCGGTTTGAGTTTATCGCCAGTCGAGAATGGTTTTGAGATTGTGCTTGATCCATGTTTTGGTTTGTCTGGTTCGATAGCGGCACGGAAGTTGACGGTAGACTTCCAGCCCATGTCCGGAACCGCGCATTGAGGAAGATGCTGCGGCTTGTTTCGGACTTTTTATGAGCGTCCTCGCCTCGATTCCGCGCTACAATCACCCCATGAACCGCAGCGCCGCAGAGATTCTTGAGGATGTCCGCCAGTTGCCGCCCGGCGACTTCGATTGGCTGATGGGAGAACTGCTGCAAGCCGGGGACGGCTCCAGCGATGCAGAGATTGAGGCCTCATGGAAGGCCGAGGTGGAGCGCCGCGTCGCCGAGGATGAGGCAGGAATTGGCGTGACAAGGTCCTGGGAGGAAGTGGCAGCGCCCTTGCGCGCCCGACTAGTCAGATGAGACGCAAGCGTCTTCGCATCCGTTCCGAGGCTCAACAAGAGATCAACGAAGCCTTTGAGTGGTATTTCGCTCGCAGTCCAGAAGCCGCCGAGGCTTTTCTGGCTGAGATCGAAACATCCCTGCAGCAGATTGTCTCCCATCCGCGGCTCTATCCAATCTTCAGCGAGAATACACGGCGGCGTGTGCTGAATCGTTTTCCGTATTCGGTTTTCTATATCGAGAAAGAAGACCTCATTCTCGTCGTCGCAGTAGCCCACGCCAAGCAGCGACCCGGCTACTGGAAGAAGCGGGTCTGACGGCGCACAAGAGCGCCGCACTTGAGTCCCAATGGGACGGGCTGCGCCCAAATTGAGATTGCGGCCGGGCACGCGGGGGGATGGTTCTGGCCTGCGGGGTGGGCGTCGCGCTACAATCCGACTGTTCAATAAGTGAAATCCCGTTCTTTTCGGGGAGGGTGGAATGTCGGTTGTCATTGCCTATATGGTTTTGGAAGGTGCTTCAAAGCAGGAGCTTGAGACTGCGGTCAAGGACGCGATCCGCAAAGGCTGGCAGCCCATCGGCGGCGTCGCCGTCTCCGCCAACATGTTTTACCAGGCCATGGTCGGCCAGTGAGTGGGATAGAACGGCGCAAACGGGTTCCAGGCGAACGGGATACAAGATTGTCCCTCCCGGGGCTTGATTCCATCAGAAAGCCGCATAGCGGCGGCGGTACGCGCGCACCTGCGGCCGGTGGGGAATGAAACTCGAAACCGACCTCCCGGGCAGCGCCAGCAACTCGGCCAGGGTGACGTTTTTGGCTTCCATGGCCAGGGCCAGAATCTCCCCGGCGGCGCGGGCGTCTTCCAGGGCGTCGTGCGACTGGTAGGCGATGCCGAAGTGCCGGGCCAGCGTGGGCAGCTTGTGATTCTCTAGAGCGGGCCAGGCCTGCCGGGCCAGGCCGCAGGTGTCGATCCACTTCAGAGGAACGATGGGCGGGAGATTGTCGCGCAGGCAGGCTCCGTCGAGCGCGCCCTGGTCGAAATAGGTGTGGCTGGCCACAGCGACGCCAGAGAGCAGCTCTTCCACTTTGCTGTGGATCTGCGCCCAGCAGGGGGCTTGCTCGACCATCTCCGGCCGGATGCCGTGGACGCGGATATTCCAAAAGGAAAAATCGGCCTCCGGGTTGACCAGGCTCTCCCAGCCGTCCACCATCTTGCCGCCGCTGAAGAAGGCGATGCCGATCTGACAGATGCTGTGCCGCGCCTGGTTGGCGGTCTCCACGTCTACTACGCAGTAATCCAAGGATGCTTCCTTCCCACCCGCTGCTCTCAGTCTATCGAAGCGGCGGCCTGCTGGCTGAACGGCAAGCGCAAGTCAAAGAGATGTGGTCGCGCCCCTCGTTCCGCGCTACAATCGGCGCATGAGCCGTACTGCCGCCGAGATCCTCGAAGACGCCCGCCAATTGCCTCCCGGCGATTTGCAGTGGCTGCTGCACGAACTCCTGCAGGAAGGGCAGAGTGCCGAGGATGACGAGTCCTACGCCGCCTGGCGAGAAGAGGTGGGCGAGCCGGAACCGGGCTACGACGAGTGGTTCCGCGCCGGCGTGGAAGAGGCGCTGGCCGACACCTCGCCGGGGATTCCTCATGAAGAGGCCATGGAACTCTTTCGAAACGCGATCCGGGCCGCAAGGGAGCAGAAAGCCATCGCATGAAGATCGAGTGGAGCAAGGCGGCTATTCGTGATTTGGAGGAAGTGGCTGGCTACCTTGCAACGCAGAGCGAACGTCTTTCGAATACCGTCGAGAGGCGCATTCAAGAGGAAGCCAATCTACTCTTCAGATTCCCGCGTGGTGGACGCATTGGGCGCATCGCAGGAACGCGCGAACGGGTCGTTGGCAAAACGCCTTACATTCTGGCTTACCGAATCCTCACCGGGCGGGTGCGGATACTTCGCGTTTACCACGGGGCGCGGCAGTGGCCAAAGCGGTTTGACTGATTTCGCACCGTGAGATCAAGAGCGAATCTCCCTCAGACCTTCTCGGCTTCCAGCACGTCGCGCAGGGCGAAGCTGGTCTCCAGGCGAATGACGCCGGGCAGGCGGGAGATCTCGTTGTGGTGCAGGCGGCCGTAGTCGTCGATGTCGGCGACGCGGGCGGTAATCAGGTAGTCGTACTGGCCGGCCAGCAGATGGCAACTGACGATGCCCTTGCAACGGCGGATGGCGGCGTCGAAGGCCTGTAAAACAGGCGCCGACTGGCGCTCCAGGGTAACGCGGATGAAGACCGTCATGCGTTTGCCGAGCAGCCGGTCGTCGATCAGGGCGCGGTAGCCGCGGATAGCGCCCGAGGTCTCCAGCGCCTGAATGCGGCGGGATGCGGCGGAGGCGCTGAGACCGACGGCCTCACCCACCTCGAAGTTGGTGGCGCGGCCGTGGCGTTCGAGGAAGCGAAGGATGGCGGCGTCCAGTTCGTCCAGCCCGGCGGCCAGGGCCTCGGGATGCAGCGCGCCCTGCCAATCGCGGTCCAGATGCGTGCCCAGAGGGCTGTCCAAGTCAAATGGAGCTTCCTCGAAGGACGGGGTGTGCAAGGATTCGGCCCTGGGGCTGGTGCGGGCGATCGATCCGGCGCGTGGCTCGGATGAATCGTGCATGTCCTGGTTGTTTTTGTCACGCATTGTTCCCATCTGCTCCTTTTATCACATTCTTTGCATACATTGAAAGCCAGTTTCGCCGTACTATCTTAAAAGTTGCAACCGAGCGAAAGTCGGACCCCGGATGGATCTGCACCCCATGCGATCTCCGGTTCAGTCCTCTCTGTGGACGCGGAGCTTTTGCCACCGTTTGCAGTTGGAACCGCGGCTTCGCGGCAGCGTCTTGCGAAGAGGGCGTTGTCAGCTTGAGGAGCGCGGTTGTTGGTTGGGCGGATGGGGGCTGAAGCAGAGTGGTACAAGGCCCCTATCCGCCCTTTCTTCTTCTGGGCGTGCGGACTGAACGATGGTCCGAGACGCGGTTGAACTGGAGGTTGACCCATGAAGATTGGCGTTCCCAAAGAAATCAAGGATCATGAGGCACGGGTGGGCGTCACTCCCGCGGGCGTGAAGGCTCTCACCGAGGCTGGACATTGTGTGCTGGTGGAGAGCGGCGCGGGCGTTGGATCGGACTTTCCCGACGGCGAGTACCTGCGCGCCGGAGCGGAGTTGGTCGGCGGCGCGGCAGAGGTCTGGGGCGGCGCGGAGATGGTGGTCAAGGTAAAAGAGCCCATCCCCAGCGAGTATCCCTGCTTCCGCGACGGTCTGATCCTCTTCACCTATCTCCATCTGGCTCCCGTCCCCGATCTGACCGATGAACTGCTGAAGTCGGGCGTGATCGGCATCGCCTATGAGACCGTGCGCGACCGCCAGCGCACCCTGCCGCTGCTGACGCCGATGAGCGAGGTAGCCGGCCGGATGAGCGTGCAGGTAGGCGCAAGCTATCTGGAGAAGGAACGCGGCGGGCGCGGGGTGCTGCTGGGCGGAGTCCCCGGCGTGGCGCCGGCTCAAGTGACGATTCTGGGCGGAGGCATCGTGGGCACCAACGCTGCCAAGATCGCCCTGGGCTTCGGCGCCAAGACCACCATCGTCGATGTGAATCTCAACCGCCTGCGTGAGCTGGACGACATCTTCGGCGGACGCCTTTACACCCTGGCCTCGAACAGCCACAACGTGGCGCAAGCCACGCGCGAGGCCGACCTGGTGATTGGCGGGGTGCTGATTCCCGGCGCCACCGCTCCCAAGATCGTCACCCGCGCCATGGTGGCCGAGATGAAGAAGGGCGCGGTCATTGTGGACGTGGCCATCGACCAGGGCGGCTGCGTGGAAACGGCGCGGCCCACCTCGCACTCTGCGCCCAGCTTTTTGGTGGACGGCGTGGTGCACTACTGCGTAACCAATATGCCGGGCGCGGTGCCGCACACCTCGACGTTGGCGCTGACCAACGCCACCTTCCCCTATCTGCTGCGGCTGGCCAACCTGGGCGCGCGCGAGGCGCTGCGTCAGGACGCCGGTCTGGCCGAGGGCCTGAACGTATGGCGCGGTGTGCTGACCTATCGCGGCGTAGCCGAGAGCCAGTTGCGCCCCTGGACGCCGGTCGCCGATGTGCTTGCTTAGGACCTGGGCAGTTTGACAGTTTCAGCTTGAGTCCGGAGTTGCGGAGCCGGCCTTCTCGATCCCCGCTCCTGGGGTAGAGATGGCCGGTTTTTTATGGATGCAGATCAGTCTGGGATGGATCAACCTAAATCCGGCGATTCTATCGAATTCGGAGACTCGGTTTTGGAGTTTAAGCTATGCAAAATAAATTAGTTGTCATCCTGACGCTGAGCGCAGCGAAGGGGAAGGATCTGCGGTTTTACGGTAACCCATTGGGTGACGCCGGAAACACAGATCCTTCGCTTCGCTCAGGATGACAAGTACTTGGAACTAT
>Ga0181520_10001486_pt1 | contig 47362 bp, 42 predicted proteins | sample PEATcosm2014_Bin_29_FD_132451 | JGI IMG/M metagenome (GOLD analysis project Ga0181520, IMG submission 132451) | Peatland microbial communities from MTU Mesocosm Facility, Houghton, MI, USA - PEATcosm2014_Bin02_30_metaG | ecosystem: Environmental > Terrestrial > Soil > Wetlands > Peat | place... | reverse complement strand
TATGCCTCCTTCGGTAGTTAATTCCTTCCTGTGTTCGGGCACTATTGTAGAAAGTTCCGGGCCTACATCACATGCTATTTTTATAATTTCTTCAGTTGCCGCCATTTCGAGATCAAGTTTTGTGGTAATTAATTCCCTCAGAAGGCGTACGTCCCTTTCATTTATATGTCTCCTGTCCTCTCTAAGATGAACAACAATACCGTCCACCCCCGCTTGCTCTGCAATTAGCGCAGCTGTAACGGGATCAGGCTGTTCTTCCCCTCTTGCATTTCTTAATGTGGCAATATGGTCTATATTTAATGAAAATCTCATTTTAATTTTTCCTCAAATTATTTGTTTTAATATATGAAGTACAGAATTTATTCCTAAGCCGAAGTCGCTTGCTCTATGCCTTAAAGTGGATAATAGATCTATACTAATCATAATACCTGCATGAGTAACAATACAATAATAAATTGATTGCGTACGATAAGCAAGAATACCGAGTGCAATACCGCCCAAAATTACACCGAAAGTTTCAACCGGAGGCTTCCCGTTATGAAGGATTAAAAACGGTATCATTTGAATAATAACCGCATAGTATCCAAACTTTTCTTTTAAACCAAACAGCATAAATCCGCGCCAAATGAACTCCCATGCAAACAAATAAAAAAGCAATCCTATCTCATATAAGATAAAAATTTTCCATGAATCCCTCGCCTGATCCAGAAGAGGATATGTTAAACCAAACGCCTGCTGTGACGTAACAAACCAAATTATGGGTATCATTACTACGAGAAAAAGGACGGAGAGTTTTATCCCTGTATTAAAATCCCCCACCCTGAGACCATAATCTTTAACTTTCTCTTTAAAGACAAGTTTAATTATCAAAGCTGGAATAATAAAAAGAGTGATAAAATCACCGACGTACCAATAAACAAACTCATACAAATAAACATCCGGGTTTGAGCTAAGTGCATCAAAAAAAATTAGTTTAAAAAACATTCTTGACGTATAATACCAGGAAATAGTTTGAATTATGGCTATGGAGATAAAGACAATAATGACTTTCTTATCAAGCTTTTTTATTATTTCTATAAGCTCAAAGAACTCTTTTTTAATTTTAAATTTCGTACTATTCATTTAAAGATAGTTTAAATTAAATTTTAATTTTTATAAAATTACTAAATAGTTTTTAATCGGTCATAAAAAATATAATTAATAATTCAGACAAAAATAAATTTGACTTATATTCAACATTTAAATATTTTAGTCCAACGGGGGAATAATATAATGGAAAATTTATTATTGATATTCGTATTAGCAGTTTTGATTTCCGCGTCCGGCTTATCACAAAACAAAATTACTATCAAAGTAATTACTCCCGGAATTGATCCGGTTTCTTCCGTATATATAACAGGCAACAATTCCAAGCTTGGCGGCTGGAACCCATCTGCAGTAAAGTTAGAAAGAATAAATGATACTTTATGGACAAAAATATTTTATTTTAAAACTGATGAATCTCTTGAATTTAAATTTACAAAAGGCTCATGGAATACGGAGGCTTTGACAGAAAACAACGAGGTACCTCAAAATAATACTTTTCTTGTCTCAGCAGATACAGTACTTTTTTATTCAATAAAGAAGTGGAAAGATGGAGCAAATTACGCAGTTCAAAGCAATTTCAAAGGACAGATTACGGGTACAGTGAAATATATTTACAAAATGGAAGGCAAGGGAATTAATCCTAGAGATCTAATAATCTGGCTACCCCCATCATACAATTCAGATACCAACAAAAGGTACCCTGTACTTTATATGCACGACGGACAAAATCTTTTTGATCCCAAAACTTCTACATTCGGAGTTGATTGGCAACTTGATGAAGCAGCTGACAGTTTAATTAAATCAAGAGCAATAAAAGAGATAATTATTGTAGGTATTTATAACACTCCGGATAGAGCCGCAGAATACGGGGACACTCAAACCGGTCATTTTTATATGGATTTTATTATTAATACTATCAAACCGTATATTGACAGAAATTTTAGGACATTACCTGATAGACAAAATACGGCTACAGGCGGGTCTTCATTGGGTGGACTGATTTCTTTTATGCTGGTTTGGGAACATCCGGAAATTTTTTCAAAAGCTGCGTGCCTTTCGCCGGCATTCCATATTGAAGATATCGACTATATAGAGAAAGTTAAAAATTATTCGCTTGATAAGAAGTCTTTGAAAATATATATTGATATCGGTACAATAGGTCTCGAATCCCGCCTTAAACCGGGCATTGATGAAATGATATTTGAGTTAAAGAAGAAGGGTTATCAATTAGGGACAGATATCGATTATTTTATTGATGAGGGGGCTATTCATAATGAAACAGCATGGGCTAAAAGGAACTGGAGGTATTTAGAATTCTTATTTAAAAAATAAAATTATATTATGAATCCCATCATTAAAATTGTGAAAATCTTAGAAAAAATAAAAATCGTTAAGCCGCTTTAGTTACCCGAATCGGGAAGAAGAATTTACAAGCTATTCGACTCAATCTAATTCAGTTACAAAAAAGAATAAATAAATCCAACATTCAAGCCTTCTTTCATTTGTGTATTCAGCGATTGATCTTTCTGATATATCAAGAGATAAGAAAAATTCATATTTAAAAACGAATTAACTTTGCCGGTAATTCCGTTTTCCCATCTTACATCCCAAACATCAATGCTTTCAAACCGGGTAAATAATCTTAAACTGCTCTGTATTTTAATATTTTCAGCTATGTCAAATTCAGTGTTAGTTACGGATTCCATTCCGGCGTCAAGCTTGAAAGTCCTATCCCTTGAAATTGAAGTATCGTTTGTATATTGCCTGAATTGATCATCAAATGTTTCCTGCGCAGCCACTCCAAGCCTGGTTTTAAATATTTTATTTTTATCATAGGTAAACCCGAAGCTTTGCGTGACATAAGCGGGATCAAAAAATCCGGCAATTGCTACCGGAACATTTTGTGAATACGAATAACCGGTAGTTAAAGATGTACGAATGTTATTACTTAAAAAAGGGTCTACCGTCCATCCGATATGCCTGGAGAGAACACTTTCTAGATAAAGTTCATTATCGTTTGTACGGAAATCCTGTGTACCAAGTTTAGTTCTTCCGTAAGAGAGTTTTAAATTATTATTAAATTCCCAGCCGCCGGGGGAATAATAATATATTCCTCCATTGAAATTTGATATCCATGTCATTGAATTGTCACCTCCTTGCGACCAGTTTTTAAGCGCAATTTGGCTGATATTTAGTCCTATCAAAGCCTTAGAATGCCAACCCGGAACTTTTGTGGTATCTTTTTTTATAGTATCATCTTTTGCAAGTATATTTTTACTTAAAAATAATATAATTATTAGCAGTAGAAATTCCCTTTTCATTATCTATTTTCACCTTTTTAAAATTTACTTTTATTACATTAAATAAAAAATCAAAATAAAATAATCCATATAATGTTAGAACCTATACAACGATAAAAAGTTTAATGTGAAATAAAATAATTTTTTAAAGAATTCAATAATATCTATCAAGCTTAAACTTTTCTCCGAGATATAATTTTCTAACTTCTGTATCTTCGGCAAGTTCCATAGCCTTGCCTTGCTTAAATATAATACCGTTTATTAAAATATAAGCATTATCAACTATACTTAATGTTTCATGGACATTATGATCGGTAATCAGAACGCCGATTCCCCTATTTTTCAGATTAGCTACAATACTCATAATATCTTCAACGGCAATCGGATCAACGCCTGCAAAAGGTTCATCCAGCAGTATAAAGCTTGGATCCGTCGCTAAAGCCCTTGCAATTTCAGTTCGTCTTCTCTCGCCGCCGCTTAATTGAAATCCTTTGCTTTTTCTAATCTGTGTGATGCTAAGATCTTCAAGGAGCTTCTCGCATTTTTCTTTTCTTGCTTTAGCATCCAAAGAAGTAAGTTCAAGAACGGCAGTTATATTATCTTCTACGGAAAGTCTTCTGAATACAGAAGCTTCTTGTGGCAAATAGCCTATACCCATTCTTGCGCGCTTGTACATCGGTTCTTTAGTTATTTCAGCGTCATCAAGAAAAACCTTGCCCTCATCCGGCCGGATCATTCCTACAATCATATAAAAAGTAGTAGTTTTACCGGCGCCATTAGGTCCAAGAAGGCCTACAATTTCTCCTTTTGAAACCTTAACAGAGGCTTTATTAACAACTACTCTTTTTTTATAAATTTTAATTAAGTCTTCACTTCTTAAAGTCGATGCACCCATTAATGCCTTTAATTAATTATTGATAATTTATAATCAGCTAATCTTATAGGTCTAAATTTTGATCTCGGCTTCAGCCCATTCTATTTTCCGAAATAATTTTCCAGCAGCATATTTTTAACCGGACGGTCATTATATTGAACATATCCAGGCAAAGTGTACGCAAGTTCATTCCCTGCGACTTTATTTTCAGGATAAAATTCACTAATTGGTAAAGAATAAAGCTTTACTTCGTCAACTCTTTTATTTAAAAATAAAATTTTCGCATTATCGGATGATGATTTTGACAAGCCGTTCGGTTCATTATTATCATAAAGATAATAAATACTATGCACACCTCCGAATACTTCGGTTTCACGGATTCCATTATCATCAAAATGGATTATCACTTTATTACCGGAAATCTGATCATATCTATCTTTATATTTTTCATTTTGCGAAAGGATGAATGTGTTTTTATAAACTTCAAGTTTATTAATTTTATTATTTAATAAAAATATAGCAACAGAATCGCCTGTTAATTGAGAATTATCATACCAGATTACAGGCTGACCAGCTTTCGAATTTAATTTATAAGTTATTATTTTGCCCTTGCTGCGGAAATATTGTGTAAAATCATTTTTAGATGAAAAATTGCCTCTTACAATCCGTACAGAATCTTCCGCTTTAAAAATATTTATAGTATCCCTGTAAGCTTCCATTTTGAGGGATCTGATAACCAGCGTATCAATCTGTAAGATTTTTAATGTGTCCTTAATTACACCTGTCACAACAGTATCCCTTTTCAGGATATACGATGAATCAAATTGAATAAAAAGCGGATTCTTAGTGACAAAAGTATAAAAGATATCCGGGTAATCTTCAAGATGGTTACCGTAAATTATAGAATTATTGGATTTGCTTGTTATCTTAACACGGCCGTCTGCAATAGAAATTCTTGAATCTCTGAAATGGACAAGGGTATCCGAAAAAATAACATTATTTGAGTCAACAATTTTGACATTACCGATTGAAATCGACTTGCCTTGCTGCTTATAATAAATAAGGAGATTCGAATTCAGGGTGGAAGAAGTATCAACAAGCTTTACTTTATTCTGAAATATAGCTTTGTCCAGATTGAAAAAATATACGCCCGTGTCTGCTGTTAATGTTACTTTTTTATCGTACAAAGTAACGCCTACATTTGACTGGGCTTTTCTTTCATCACCGTAATAATAACCGTGTGAAGTAATTATAATTAAAGTATCCTGAGTTACTATAACATTACCGTCAAGTTCAGCTTCATTTTTTGAGATATATTGTGTGGCATGGTTGCAAGTAATTCTTACATTACCCTGCGTTAAAACAACATTATTATAAACATTCCGAATCATTTCTCCATTTACCTCGGAATTCATAAATTTTTCACCGGTAATAGTAATATAATCCTGCTGCTGCGCAAAGGAATTTGCAAAAGCAATTATTAATATTATAAAGAGTGATTTATTGATTTTCATATAAATAAATGAACCTGTTATTGAGTTACATTACCAAAAAAAAATTTGGAGCAATAACTTAATAAGCAGCCATATTGGCAAACTCTCAGTAGAAATATTATGGACATCCCGATTGCTTTCCCTCTTACTAAGGGAAGGGAACTGAAGCGCCTTCAATAAGCCGTTTAAATGAAAAAATGAAATTTCAAACGTTTTAATATTTACAATTACTAACGATCAAATTAAATAATACTATTTTATATAGCTAAAAATTAAACATGCCATATTATTCTTTACCCGGTTGTTTTGGTTCAGTAGTATCAAGCCGGGTTATATAAGTGATATTATAAATTGTATAATTCCTTAAGTTCTGATCTGATTCAAGCCCATAACCTTGTATTTTTTCTTTAGGCGATATAATTGTGACAAACTTATCGGTAACAATTTTCCTTTCTTTATTCTTCCACATCAATTCCTGTGTTTTCAACGTTACACCGCTGTCGTTAACTGCAACTACACTGTCAATTGCATAAAGATCATTTGAAACATCGTCAGCTTTCCCTTTATTAGCCGTTAAAACCGAAGCAATATGTCCGAGTTGATCATAAAAATTAACCTTTATTGTATCCATCATCGTTTCAGCAGGCAGCTCAAATTTTCTGAGATGCCTATAAAATAATACGGCTTTAGTGATACCTGAATCGCTAAAAGCAACGTTTTCCTCCCACCCTTCCGCAACTTGCCTGGATTCGTAAATGGAGAGATTCACGGAAGGTTTAACTTTTTCACCGCCACACCCGGTTAAAAGGAAAACAATTATTACAGGACATAATAATTTCATCTTTGACGAAGTCCCAGATTGATCAGGTCATGAATATGGATCAAACCTACCGGTTTATTTTCATCGTTAATAATTATCATAGCGGTGATTTTAAAATTTTCCATTTGCTGGAGTGCAAAGGATGCAAGATAATTCCCTTTCATAACTTTGGGATTTTTAGTCATAATATCTTTTGCAATAAGATCTTTGATATCAAGTGTCCGTTCGAGAAGTCTTCTTAAATCGCCGTCGGTAATCACGCCCGTTAAAAAGCCGTCATTATTAATAACGGTTGTAGTACCAAGCCTCTTAGATGTAATCTCCAAAATTACATCTTTAATTGACGTATCTTCATGAACTTTTGGGATAAAATCGCCCTTAATCATAATTTCATTTATTTCAAGAGAAAGCCGTTTTCCAAGGCTTCCGCCCGGATGTAAAAATGCAAAATCTTCTGCAGTAAAACCGCGTTTCTGAAGCAACGCAATGGAGAGGGCATCCCCCATTGCTAATGTGGCTGTTGTAGAAGCTGTTGGAGCAAGATCATGCGGGCATGCTTCTTCTTTAACGTTTATGTTAAGGAATATATTACATTCGGAACTTAGCTTGGATTCTTTTTCACCGCACATTGCAATCAGAGTGACATTAATCCTTTTAAGCAAAGGTAATAAGTTAATTATTTCTTCGGTACCACCACTTTTAGAAATAAGAATTACCACGTCCTCTTTTCTAACCATTCCTAAATCACCGTGCAAGGCATCAGTCGGGTGCAAATAAATCGACGCTGTCCCGGTTGAGTTCAATGTTGATACAATTTTGCGTGCAATTAAACCGGATTTTCCCATTCCCGATAAAACAACCCTGCCTTTAGAGTTAAAAATTAATTCAACAGCCTTTGCAAAATCATTATTAATACTTTCAGAAAGATTTGCAACAGCTTCCGCTTCTATTCTTATTACCTCTTTCCCTTTTTGTATAATTTCATCATTAGTCAAAGAAAACCTCTAAAAAGTTTCAGATTTCATAAATGTTTGATAAACTCATCGATAGTTTTTACTTCAATTAGCAGTTCTTCCAAATCACTAAGCGGCAGTTGGCTTGCAGCATCGCTTAAAGCTTCCGCAGGATTAGAGTGGACTTCCAGAAATAATGCATCTATTCCCACGGCGGCAGCGGCACGCGCAAGCGGTTTAATGAACTTAGGCTCGCCTCCGCTTATTTCGCCTTTGCTTGGCAGTTGAACCGAATGAGTAGCGTCCATAACAACCGGATATCCAAACTCTTTCATAATAACAAATGAACGCATATCAACAACAAGATTATGGTAGCCGAAAGTTGTGCCTCTTTCAGTAAGCATTATCTTACTATTACCCGTTGAAGCTACTTTTTCTGCAACATGTTTCATATCGTCCGGAGCGAGGAATTGCCCTTTCTTTATGTTTATTACTTTACCAGATTTACCTGCAGCAATGAGTAAATCCGTTTGCCGTGATAGGAAGGCAGGTATTTGAAGTACATCCGCTACCTGCGCGGCTTTTTCAATTTCTTCGGTAGTATGCACATCTGTAAGAACAGGAAGATCAAGTTCCTTTTTCACCTTAGCCAAAATATTCAGCGCTTCTTCATCGCCAATGCCCGTAAACGAATTTAAATTCGTCCGGTTGGCTTTTTTATAACTTGACTTAAAAACATAAGGAATATTTAGCTTTGTAGTAATTTTCTTAATTGCGGATGCCGTCTCTAAGATTATATTTTCCCCTTCAATTACACAAGGACCGGCAATCAGAACAAATGGTCTGCATTCACCAACTTTAATATTTTTAATCTCAACCAAAAGTGAGTAATGCTTTGAATTTATTATTATAAAAATTCTTAAAAGTAAATATAATCAAATTCTACGAATCCATCTATAAAGAAAATCTTGAGTTAAAAAAAGTAATCACCATTCGGCATGCTAATATGTGATTTAGCAAAAATCAAATACAGTGTGATTAGTAATTTCTTTAAAATTAGTATTTTATGTAGTATAATTGAAAATGAAATCTATAATCTCCAAAAAGAGTATTATGTAGTTACATAAACAAAAAAAGAGTGATCCTAAAGTGAGAAAATTTAAATGTCTAATAAAACCAGCATTAATTTTTATATTATTTATTTCTGTTTCAAATCAATCATTATCGCAAACAGTCGGCGTAATGAATTCTTCCGAACTTAAGCTTGCGCTTAATAAATTAAATACATTAGGAACGATCTTATATATCGCCGCTCACCCGGATGATGAAAACAACGCCTTGCTTACATATTTTGCCAAAGGCAAACTTCTCAGAACAGGTTATTTATCTATTACGCGCGGGGACGGTGGACAAAATCTTATAGGTTCGGAGCAAGGCGATCTTCTTGGTGTTACAAGAACCCAGGAACTTCTTGCCGCAAGAAGGATTGACGGAGCGGAACAATTTTTTACAAGAGCAATTGACTTTGGTTACTCAAAATCTGCCGATGAGACTTTCAATTTTTGGGGAAAACAAAAAATTCTGTCTGATGTTGTTTGGGTAATCAGAAATTTCCGTCCCGATGTAATTGTTACAAGATTTCATGGTACAAAAGAAGACGGGCACGGGCATCATACTGCATCGGAAATTCTTGCTGCAGAAGCGTTCAAACTTGCCGGTGATCCGGCGGCATTCCCCGAACAGCTTCAGTATGTTAAACCTTGGCAGTCAAAAAGGATATTGTGGAATGCATGGTTGCCTGCACTCGAGAGAACTAAGGAAGATATTTCAAAATTATTGAAGGCAGATGTTGGAGCCTATAATCCACTGCTCGGAAAATCCTATACAGAGATTGCCGCAGAAAGTAGAAGTATGCATAAGACACAGGGTTTCGGTTCAAGTCCACAACTTGGTGAATCAATCAATTATTTTATGCTTTTAAGCGGAGCTAAAGCTAATACTGATTTATTCGACGGCATAAATTTAACATGGAATAGAATACCAGGCGGAGAAAAAGCAGGCAGGCTACTTGAAGAAGCAAATAAAAAGTTTAATCCTGAAAATCCTATGGAGATAATACCAATCCTTCTTAAAGCATTGAAAGAAATGGATAACGTAAATGACGAATATTGGATTCCCTTTAAGAAAAAAGAATTACTTGAAATAATAAAGTCTTGTTTGGGCATATATATAGAATCAACTGCATCGGATTATTCTGCAGTCCCCGGTGAAGAAGTTAAAATTACTTCGGAGATAATCAATCGATCCGACTATCCTATTACATTAAAAAAAATTGAGACTACAAACCAAATTATTGAAAAGGATTTAAATCAAATTCTGGCAAAAGGTTCTTTAACAAAAGTAAATTCTTCCGTAAAGATTCCCGCAAATGCGGAATACTCGCAGCCATACTGGCTGAAAGATAGACCTGGTTTAGGGGATTATATAATTAGCGATCAATTAATAATCGGGAAAGCGGAAAATAATCCTCCGTTGAAAACTATATTTGAGGTTTCCACCGGCGCTCAAACCTTCCAATTTAATATACCTGTAGTTTATAAATGGAATGACCCCGTTAAAGGTGAGCAATCAAGGCCATTTATCATTGTTCCACCGGTGGCTATAAATATGGGGGATAAAGATTATCTCTTTCCTACTAGTAAAGAAAGAAAGATTACGATAACATTAACAGCAAATTCGGAGAACATTTCCGGCACACTTAAACTGAATTTACCCGATGGGTGGCAAGCTGATTCTGTTCAAAAAGAATTTGTATTGACTCACAAGCATGATGAACTGCCTGTTTCATTCACTTTAGAACCTCCAATATCGAATTCTAATGTTGATTTTACAGTTGAAGCTCACGTAAATAATCAGACAATCCGGCAGGGAATGATTTCAATTAATTACCCTCATATCCCTATTCAAACTTTATTTCCCCGGTCTGAAGCCAAGCTTATCAGGTTAGATGTGAAAAAAGTTATTAATAATGTGGGGTATATAATGGGTCCCGGGGATGACGTCCCCCAGAGTTTAACCGAGCTGGGATATAACGTTACATTATTATCCGACAATGAAATTGAAAACGAAAACCTATCAAAATATGATGCAATTGTTACGGGTGTACGCGTCTATAATACTAGACAAGAAATAGTAAATGAGCAGCCCAAACTTTTGAATTATATAAAAAACGGCGGGACACTTATTGTTCAGTATAATAAAAATTTTGATCTGATTACTGATAAGATTGGTCCATACCCATTTCATATTTCAAATCAACGGGTAACAGATGAATCATCAAAAATAACTTTTCTTGATACTTTGTGTCCTTTTTTAAATTATCCTAATAAGATTACGGAAGATGATTTTAATAATTGGATTCAGGAGCGCGGAATTTATTTTGCAGATCAGTGGGATTCACATTATAAAACAGTTATTGCCTGTCATGACCCGGGTGAAGAATCGTTAAAAGGCGGCTTAATCTATACTAAATATGGAAAAGGCATTTTCATTTATACCGGTTATGTCTGGTTCAGGGAATTACCTTCCGGAGTGCCGGGAGCATACAAGATATTTGTTAATTTAATATCGGCTGGCAAAGCGTCGGACGTTATTAATTAACCAATGGTGTAATGTAGAAATTACGAAAATATCTCACGACTTCATTGTTGCATAATAGTCCCAGAAAATATTAAATTAGAATTAAGTTTATGCAATGTTTCAAAGAAGAAACTATTTAGTTTTTTTATTTAACAGCCGGAGTTAATTATTATATACTATCTCATTATTTTTATCGGAATGTTTTTTGTAAAATGAAGCGTGAAGCAGATGTCTAAATTAGCTAAAGAAAAGAAACTTCAGATTATTAAAGCTGCTGCAAAGCGATTTGATAAACACGGTATAAATAAAACTACTCTTAACGAAATCGCTCGCGACTTGCGAATAGGTAAAGCTACGCTATATGGATATTTTGCTTCAAAAGAAGATATTTTCTATTCTGTTCTTGATTGGGAAGGCTCCCAGTACCTTGAAGAAATTAACTCCATATTTGGTAAAGAAGAGGTCCCTCTAAGGGAAAGATTTTTAGAATATTTCAGGTCAAAAGAAAATCTTTCCCAGAGATATAAATTAATGATTGATTCACTCCTGCAGGTACTGGAAGATAAGGGCTTAGAAATTGAACTAAAGTTTGTTAAAAATCTGCTTAACAATGAAGAAGAATTTATTAAATCGATCCTGATTAAAGCTAAAGGGGTTAAAGAAAATATATTAGATCCATCTCTTTCACTTTTTATTGTACTTAAAAGCTGGGGATTAAGTTTTAGTATTAAATTGAAAACACTTGCAAACTCAAACGATAATGTTGATATAAAGCAAGCTATGACTAAAGAGATTGATAATTATTTGAATTGATTTATATCTTTTTGTAGGAATTTGATGAATTTGACTACCGGAAAGCAAATCAAATCATATAAGAAATTGACCGGGTATTTCTACCATCCATTTTGTAATTTTATTTTTTGGGGATTTACGGATAGCTTAAATAAGATTGATGTTCTTTATAATGACCAAAAAGTTCCTGCACTAATACTTATTACATAAATTATTAAAATTTACTTCCATAAAAAAACATTGGATTTAAATCATCTAATAATTTTGTATAAATTGTTCTTTGAATGACAAGCATACTAAAAAAATAATTTCTTATTCATAAAACTATGCAGAATCACCATGAATTTTTACTTCTTCACTTCCCCATTTCATAAAATGAAATTTTAACACAATTATAGTTGTATAAACAATTATGTAAGCCGGAAGAGCAGCCCAAGTCCACACCAATCCAAGCTTTAAGAAAACCCCAAATACTATTGCCAGCGGGACGAAGACAAAAAGATTTGCTAAAATTTCAGAAGACATAACAAATAGTGTCTTACCGGCTGCCTGCAAACCATTTGCAAGCACAACTCCTGTAGCATAAAATATCTGGGCAAAGCCTGCAATCCGTAAAGCTGGTTTTGCAGTTTGAATAATTGATTGATCGGTAGTGATTATTAATAAAATAAATTGTGGTAAAAGCATAAAAACAATGCCAAGGGAAAGAGTGTAATATGTAGCTATTTTGGCGGCTTCAAATCCATATTTTCTTGCAAGATCAAAACTCTTTGATCCGAGACTGTTTCCGATTAAAGTTTGAACGGCAATACCAAATCCGAAGCATGGCAGTAAAGAAATAAATAATGTACTAATTACTGCCTGTGAAGCGGCTTGTTCTTTAGTTCCAATAAAACCGGTAATAGAAATAAAAATTAAGAACCCGAGAAGGATAAAAATATTTTGGAAAGAAACAGGGAGAGAAATTTTATAAATACTTTTAATAAGCTTCAGATTAATTTTAAAGTAACTGAAAACCCGGTAACGATTCCTGTAAGAAGGTAAAAGGATAATAATAAAATAAAATAAAGAATCAAAAAGTGTGGCAATAGACGATCCAAGCCCTGCTCCGGCAAGCCCCATTCTTGGAATTCCGAATAAACCGTATATAAGCGAATAATTAAAAATTATGTTTAATAGGTTCGTCATTATTCCCGAGAACATAAAGATCTTTGTTTTGCCGATTCCGAAGAAGAACCCGCGAAATGAAACGGATACCAGGAAAAAGGGAAGTCCGAGCAGCCGGAAGAAAAGGAATTGAGCTGTATAATTACCTACGATTTTATCGGCCGCGAAGAAGTGAGAAACCGGAGATGCTGTGAATGCACAAATTGCGGTAATTATTAACCCTACAGAAAAACCTATTATTAAGGAGTTATTTAATGCTTTACTGCATCCAATATAATTTTGAGAGCCAAAATTTCTTGCGACAAGGACATGAGTACCCGTAGCCAGGCTGGAGAAAAAACTTACCACCGCCCATGTAGCCAAAACACCTAATCCCATTGCAGCAAGAGCATAAGTTGCTTCAGGTAACCTTCCGATCATTGCAGCATCAACAAGCGAGACTATCATTTGGGTAGATAAACCGGCTATAGCAGGTAAACCCACATGAAGAATTTTTTTATAATAATTATCTACAAGAAATAAATTCATGGACGTAAAAATAAACAATATCGCCTGATTTAAAAATTTATGTATTAAGAATAGCAAGATTTAAATGTTTTCACATGGGACAGCATTCGAATAATTTGAACCAATAAAAAGACAATTCCTCTCTAATTTAAATCCGGTATTCCCCTCTTGTTAATTATTAATTATTCCATTCCTTAATGTATGGAGCTAAGGAGGATCTACTAAAGGGATTTCTTCGAAATAACTCCCGATCTTCCCGATGGTTAGCGGGACGCTCTCTTATTAGTGGCGTGATAAATCAAAATATAATAATATATTTTTACTCTTTTGTGGAGCTAAGGAGGCTCGAACTCCTGACCTCCTCGTTGCGAACGAGGCGCTCTCCCAGCTGAGCTATAGCCCCATTATAATTATAAGAACATAGCAATTTTGTGAAACAGGTTAAATTATTTAGTTTCTTCCATTTTATTTGCTTTAAGATAATCCATTATAAACTTTTCTACCATGCCCTTAGCATACTCTCTTAATTCTTTTAATTTATCAGTGCTGAAAATACCCACATCCGAAACGGACCATGTAGCTGCTCCATAATATTTTTGCTTTGGATTTCTGCTTAGATTTACATCCTGCCTAAATTCAACCGAAAGGCTTATTGCATAAAGATCTTCCTGCTTTGATTTTACCGCTCCAATATTTATATAAAGATACGGCGAACCATGCAAATTGTGCATCTCTGAATTTGGTAAAACAGTTATCCCTGCAGAATCCAATTTCCCCAGCACATCTTTTCTTATATCATCTTCATTTATTCCATTGTCATGTAATACCTGGCTGACATTCTCAATTATTAACCCAGCCTTGCTCACTCCTCTCATAGAGGCAAGCGATTGCTCAAGGTTTTGAGCCTCAATAAAGCCGCTTTTGATTGGAAATATCATGCCAAATAACACTGGGAAAAAGTATTTAATTTTAAACTGTGTCATTATTGGTTGTTTCTTATTCGATTCGAAATGAGTTTTAAATAATAAGGGCCTGGATAAAATTAATCACAAGCCCTTAGAAAATAATTACCGCAATACCCGATTATAAATTAACTTTTACTCTAACATCTGTCTTTTCCGTTTTCCTTTTGTGTCCCCTGACTATAACTTTGTGCCTTTTTGACCTATATACTTTTCTCTTCACGACATGTTCTTTTCTTTCAGGTTTCCTTCCGGGTCTATTTTCATCCTGTGCAAATGAAGATGAAGAAACAAAGCTCAAGAGAGCTATTGCTATGACTAAAATTGAGGCAAAACGTTGTATCATTATTTTACTTTCTCCTTATTTATTGATTAAATATTGAATTAAATAATTACTGTTTTTATATCAGCCGCTCAATAAAATTACTATTTCCTCGTGATAATACATGCACAATTTTACCATAGCCTATATGTTAAAATATAAATACTTTAATTTAAAAGCCAATATTCTTTATCATCCTATAATATCGATCTTATAAAATCCAAACGACTTTTAGATTCTATATTATTTTTAAAAAATTCCTCAAGAGTATTGCAGACATAATCTTCACAATAGGCACAATTAGGAATTTGATGAATCCTTGCACAGTTCCTGATTCTGCAATCATTACAAGACGGGAAGAGATGATTGATTTCAGATAAACATCCGTCACAATCAGTAATATCCACAGCACTGTAATTCGTGTGATATAATTGATTACAAGTTTTTGCTATTTCTATTTTCATTTTTGCTTTAATCGCCCTGTCAGTTTCCTTAGTTGCAATAAAAATAGGACATCCTATACAAAGCAAGCCACAATAAGAAACAATTTTATCCATATGATTTTCTCATTCTTATTTATCCTAATTTTTCGATAAATTATTTTTATATGTTTAGAATTAATAAAAATTACATTTTACAGAAAGCAAATAAATTCTTATTTATTTTTAGAATTTCTCACATTCAAAATCATTTCTAATATTTCTTTAGGAGCTTTTTCAGGCGAACCGGAATCAAAAGGCGGCATAGGGTCATATTCTATTGCAAGTTGAACTGTCTTTGCAAAATTTTCATTTACTACAAGGCTTGTTAAATACAATGCCATATCAATCCCTGCAGAAACTCCGGCTGAAGTAATTATTTTGCCGTCTTTAACATACCGTTCATTTACAAATTCTACAGAGTACTTTCTTAATTGTTCTACCCGGTTCCAATTTGTTGTAACTCTGCAGCCCTTTAATATCCCTGCCGCAGCCAATAATAGCACGCCTGAACAGACGGAAGTTGTCCATTGGCTTTTTTTATGTACAGCAGTCACCCAGTTTAAGATTTCTTTATTATCCAGAATTGCATCGATTCCAAATCCACCGGGGATAACAACAATATCAGGGTCTTTCAAATCATTCAAAGAGTACTCGGCAGATATTTGAATACCCTTACAATTCTTATAAAAGCCGGGTTTTTCGGCAATAAAATAAATTTTTGAGCCCGGGATGTAAGAAAGTACCTCATAAGGCCCGACAATATCAAGAGCAGTATAATTATCAAAAAGTAAAATTGCGATTTTCATTTTAAAATCATTATTTTTTTACCTGACGACCGTTGTTTATTTCTAATTCATAAAAATATACGCCGCTATTAAGCCTATATTTTTCTTAATTAAACTCAATTTTGTTATATCCCGATGATTCTTCCTCTTAACAAGAACAGCTATTTCTTTTCCAAGGCAGTTATATATTGTTAGCGCTACCAGACTGTATGTTGCTAACTGCCAACTAATTAAAATGAATGGATTAAACGGGTCAGGATAGTTTGTATACAGCTCAACAGACAATAAGCGTCCCGCGATCTTTTCTAATTTTGCACCGACCCGAACGGACGATTGAGCGGCAGTAAATGAAGTAATTAGCAACAATACAATACAGGAAAGCATTCTCATATTATTCTTGTAAAATATTTCAATCTTTAATTCTTTCAATTATTAAATCTTTTAATATTATGACAAAGCCACCTTCTTTGCCGCGATAAAATGTTGGGATATTTTTATATTCGTTCCAATTCCTCAACCGTTCTTTCATTTTTGACATTTCCCGTATTAAGCGTAGTTTTCGGTTCAATTAACATTACTTGAACTTCGTCTTCAGCAACAGGCATGTGCTTCATACCTTTGGGAATAATAATCAGCTCACCCGGTTCAACTTTAATATACTTAACGGATTCGTCGTTATTATTCTTTTTTAGATGTATCACCATAGTCCCTTTAACGACAAAGAACATTTCATCTTCGTTGTCATGGTGATGCCACATAAAACCGCCCTTAAATTTTACAATTTTTATATAAGAATCATTTAATTCATCAATAATTTTTGGTTTCCAATATTCCTTTAATAGACTGAATTTTTCATTAAGATTTATTTTGTCCATTTATATAATCCTTTGTTATCTAAAAATTCATCGCATAATGAATCTTGCATTACAGGTTTACTACAACCTCATCACCGTTATATTTTATTTGTTTGTCCGGATTTTGAGTTAAATCCAGCCCGCTACCATGATTTGTAGATACAACCACTATTTTAAATATACGCTCTTTCCGCATACCTGGAAATTCTCCTTTTCGTCTACCTATTGTAAGCGCATGTTTAGTCTCATCATATTTAAATTCTATAGTAGAGTAAATCCCCTTTTCATAATTGTAATTATCATTCTCATCTTCATAAAGTGAAAAGCTGCCGTTGGCGCCTGTATATAAACGGAGTTCAATAGGATCAGCAGGTTTCTCGGTTGAATATTGAATAAACGGTCCCATTGGTATTATTGAGCCTGCTTTAATAAATAAAGGTAGAATGTCAATCGTGGCATTGACTGTTTTATATTGTCCGCCATTACACTTTTCCCCAGTCCAGAAATTATACCAGCTTTCTGTTTGAGGCAGATAGACGGTGTGCGTCTTTGGAATCTGTTCAACAATTTTTTCTTTTGCAAATATTGAAGGAGTTTTCCAATAAAGTTCCATGTGAGCAGCTCCTGTAGAAGTATTTTCGGTTTCTAAAACAAAGCTATACTCTTTTCCAGCCGTCAAATTAACAGTATCTGTAAACTGCTCGACACTATTGTATATAAAAGGAAGATGCTTGCCGTCTAAATAAATTCTTTTTGCATCATAGCTTTTCAAGTGGAATTGATACTTCCCTGTTTCTTTAGGGATAATCTTACCTTCCCACTTTATAGCAAACATTGAATCAGAAACATAATCAGGTCTGCCCAAATACCAATTTATATTTATATTGGACTCTACTTGTTCCTTAGAAAATATTTTATAATTATTATCTTTAAAATATTTTGCCAGAATACCCGGTTTACCGTCATTTGTCCTAAAGAATTGCGGTTCAATTAAGACGCTTTGTTCCGGAGGATGATGATACATATATTCTGTTACGGGACAAACCATAATTGCGGGACCAAACATAAACTGGTCATCAATGGAATAAGTTTTTTTATCCGCCGTAAAATCCATTGGTAAACCGCGCATAATTGTATAACCATCGTTCGTTACTTTCCATGCCAAAGAGTAGATATAAGGCATCAGTTTGTAACGTAGAATGTCGGCTTTCAGAACAGGGTTAATAAATTCACCCATCTCCCAAATTTCCCGGGGAGTTTCCGAACCATGGGAACGAAAGATAGGACAGAAAGCACCAAATTGAAACATACGGGTGTAAAGCTCCTGATAGGCAGGATCTTTGCCACCGTTGCAGAATACTCCGCCGTAAGAACCAATTACGAATGCCCCTATATCAAAAGTAAAGTAAGGTATGCCGGACATGCAATGATTTATCCCTGCCGAAATCTGTTTTCTGTAGATATCCCAGCTTGCGCCAATATCACCGGTCCATGTGGTTGCGGCATTTCTCTGCTGCCCTGCAAAAGTTGATCTTGTCAAGATGTAGCAGCGTTTATCTGATATTTTTTTTCTATAGTTTAAATAAAAATCATTTGTCATCGCAAGAGAATACGCATTAAGATAACGCGCCCATGATCCGAGATGATTATTTTCTACTTTTTTCATTTCATATTCAGTTGATCCGGCAGTATTGGCATTTACTATGTCAGGCTCAGTAGAATCCATCCACCAGCCATCGATACCTTTTGATAACAGCCCTTTATCGAGATAATCCCAATACACTTTATTAGCATCCGGATTAAAAGCATCGTAATATTTAAAACCAGCCCAGCCGACGGGAGAATATAAAAATCCTTTTTGAAGCATCGATTTATAAATTTCTGTTTTTGGTCCGAGTGCAGGCCAGACGGAAATCATTACATGGAAATTTAAATTATGAAGACTGTCAATCATTTCTTTGGGATTTGGATAAAGAGAGGTATCGAAAAACATTCCGCTCCAGTTTTCATTGCCGTTCCAGTAGTCCCAATCCTGTACTATATTATCAATAGGCATATTTAACCGGCGGTATTTTTTGGCAACATCAATCAACTCATACCGGGTTTGATAGTGCTCTTTGCTCTGCCAATACCCGAAAGCCCATTTAGCGTACATTGGCGCCTGACCTGTAAGCTTGCGATAACCGGCAATTACGCCGTCCATACTGCCACCGGCGATAAAGTAGTAATCAATATTATCAGCAACATCAGACCACCAAGAAGAGTTCTTAACGCTGTCATCCCTGTAAATTGTTTTTGAATAATTATCCCAGAAAATGCCGTAATTTTTTGTTGAAATTAAAAAAGTACTTACAGCGTTGGCATTATCCTGAACAAGCGTCAGCGTTTTCCCCCTGTAATTCATATAACCGTACTGATCCTCGCCAAGCCCATAAACACCTTCATCGGGCGACAGCATAAACTTTTGTTCTACACTATAAGCAGAATCAGTTCTATAAACAACAGGCAAGAATGAGCATCCGTTTTCCCCAAGTATTTCTTCTCCAGCGGCAGTTCTATATTCAATATTTCCATCGACGGTGGATATTTTAACATTTATTTTATCTGAAGAAATTTTTACATAACCATTTAGATTTTCTGTTTTTATATCTAACGCAGTAAGGCTGCCGGATACAACAGAAAGACTTAACTTTTCAGGATTACTATTAGGCAGCCATTTAACCACTCTGACAATATTATCATCATAAAATTGGACTTTTATATTTAAGTCCTGCAGACTAATAATAATACCGTTTTCAATTTGCTTAATTATTTTATCTTGACTAAAGACTATGGAGTTGAGGATAAAAAACGCTAAAAAAATCCTTAAGATAAACTGTGTTTTCATATTTATTTTCCGTTTGCTATTTGAAATTTTATTACAAATATAAGAAATAGCTGCACCTTTAGAGTGGAGCCGGATTTATTCTAAAAACCATCTATTTCAAATGGATGTCTAAAAACCGGATTATTTTATTTACCGCGTCGGGATTATTATTAATTAATTCGGTAGCATGCCCATTTTCAACAACAAATAATTCAGATTCAACACCTTTCACTTTCAGAAATTTATAAAACTCTTCTGCTTGAGAAAATCCAACCAATTGATCATGTTTTGCATGCACCACTAATGTGGAAGGGTACCCTGATTTAATGTGCTCAGTCAACCTGTAATTTTGCAGACGGACACTATCTTTAGACACATCGAAACCAAAGATTTCCAATAATGCCAATCTGTTTTTTGATAAGAATTTCCACAAATCAACCCTAGATGTATAATTTCCATAAGAAACTATTGAATCCTTTACAATATCATACGGGCCGTGCTGTTTCAGGATTGACTCATCGCCGTTTTGAATACTCATATTTGAAAAACCGGTTGGCGCTGATATTGCAATGATTGCCTTAGGCGGAGGATTAACATTATACCCCGTGGTTAATGCCAGATATCCGCCCGCTGATCCGCCGGCTACAGCAATATTATCAATATCAATTTGATACTGTTTAGCTCCATCCTCTTCTAGCCATGTAACAACATCCCCGGCATCCTCTATAGTTTCTGCTAATTTTGTTTCAGGCGATAAACGGTAATCTGCCGATACAACCGCATAATCATGGGCAAGCAGTTTATCCCGCAAGGCAATTTCCAATCCTTCATCCCGGTTGCCGAAAATAAATCCGCCGCCATGAAAATAAACGACTACAGCATGCTTGTGGCGGGTTTTGGGAATAAATATATTTGCCTTAATTTCATGTCCCTTTACAACTTTGTATACAAAAACATGTTCTTCATACAGCTGTTGTTGAGAAAAAGCCGATGATGCAAATATAACGGCAAAAATAATTGCAAGAATTATATTTTTAATAATATTCATATACTCATTTCTTTTATTTTATAAATGTATTAATATTTATTTATATAATTATTTTAAACAAGAATTTATATCATCAATTAACAATTTCAAATGAACCGCTTACTACTTCATCAGAGCTTCCTCCAATCATTACATCATATTTACCCGGCTCGATAGTTTTAATCATTTCTGTGTTGTAGGATTCAAGCATGCCGGGCGTTATTGAGAAATTAATTTTTTTTGTTTCACCTGGGTTTAAAAAAATCCTTTGAAATCCTTTTAATTCCTTGACTGGTCTGCTGACACCTGAGGAAATCTTATGCAAATACAATTGCGCTATTTCTGTGCCCGGCATATTACCTGAATTTGTAACATCGATGGAAACAATATTTATTTTTTTCTTCCCCAGTTTTTGTTTTTGAATGTCCATGTTATCAAATTTGAAAGTGGTATAACTCAAACCAAATCCAAACGGGAAAAGGGGCGTATTTGGCATATCCAGATATTTACTTGTAAACCTGTCTTCCTCAATTGGCGGTCTGCCTGTATTAAGATAATTGTAATAAATAGGAATTTGTCCCACCGACCTGGGGAATGTAATAGTCAACTTACCTGACGGATTATAATCCCCGGATAATATGTTTGCGACGGCATTCCCAGATTGATCGCCTAAAAACCAGCATTCAAGAATTGCATCGATATTTTCTTTTTCCCAGTTAATCGTTAAAGGTCTGCCGTTCATTAAAACCAGAACAACATGTTTACCTGCCGAATAAATTCTTTTCAATAAATCTTCTTGCACACCGGGCAAATTTAGATTTGTCCTGCTGCCGGCTTCACCGCTCATAAAACTTGATTCGCCGGCAACAAAAATTACCATTTCCGAATTTACTGCTGCATTTACTGCTTCCCCAAAATGACTCGTATCATCATCCGAAATGCTACAACCCAGCACATAATTAATCTTTACGGTTGAAGAAAATTTTTTATTAATTCCGTTTAACACCGTCACAACTCTTTCGGGCTGGGGTGTGTTTGCCCAGGGTCCTAACGGATCAGTATTATCATCAGCCAAGGGACCTATAACTGCAATTGATTTTATATTATTACTTAACGGAAGTACACCGGAATTATTTTTTAATAAAACAATTGATTCTTCAGCCAGTTTAAGAGCAGTGCTGTCCCTGTCTTCCCGAGAAAGCATTATACTTTTTATTTTAGCAGTATCCGTATAGGGATGATCAAATAAACCGAGTTTAAATTTTACTCTCAATATTCTGCGGACTGATTCATCGATCCGGCTGATCGGGATTTTTCCTTCTGCAACGAGAAGAGGCAAATTCGAAGGATAAGTATCCCCACTAGTGCTATCACCAATCATTTCCATATCAACACCTGCCGTAAAACCTTTTAAAGCAGCTTCTTTTTTATCGACAGCTATTCCATGATTAATTAATTCTCCGATGGAATTCCAATCACTTACAACAAATCCTTTGAAACCCCATTCACTCTTTAATATTTCAGTAAGTGTATGATAATTAGCGGAAGCAGGTATTCCATTTAAAGAATTAAACGCACTCATTATTGTTGCAACACCTGCGTCAACTGCGGCCTTATGCGGAAGGAGATAAATTTCCCGCAAGCTTCTTTCGGATAAGTCTGTAGTGTTGTATTCCCTGCCGGCTTCAGCGGCGCCGTAAGCGACATAATGTTTTGAACAAGCCGCCAGACTTAATAAGTCATTTAAGCTGTCTCCCTGAAATCCTCTAACTAAAGCTCCGCTAACGGCGCTTCCGAGAAACGGATCCTCGCCTGCCCCCTCTACTATTCTCCCCCATCTGGGATCATGGGTTATATCAACCATAGGCGCAAATGTCCATTTGATTCCATCCAGTGAAGCCTCCATTGCAGCAATGCGCGCCGATTCTCTTATTAATGATGTGTCCCAGCTTGATGCCGAGGCTAACGGAACCGGGAAAGTAGTTTTATAACCATGAATGACATCAGAGCCGATAATTAATGGAATACTAAGCCTTGACTGCTCAACTGCCGCTTTCTGAAACTGATTGATAATGTACGCGCCTCTTATTCCTAGAAAAGAGCCCACCTCACCCTTTTTTATTATATCAAGTGATGGGTTCAAAGAAGCGGAAAACTGCGAAAGCTGGCCAACTTTTTCCTTTATGGTCATTTTAGAAATAATATCGTTTATTTTCCCTTCAACATTTGTATCCTGGGAAAAGGATACATAAGGAATGATAAAACAATAAATTAATAATAGTTTTAAATGTGTAAATACTTTACCCATGGTTATTGTGTTTAAATTATTATTAAAAAATTGATTTATTACGAGTTCTAAAATAAGAATATTTTATAAAGATTGAAGGTAATGACAAAAATTAAGGAAAATTAATTATTGTGAATTATTGTTTTTTCATTTTGTTCATTCATAATAAATGATTAAGGCTGTACCGGAAAATACCAAACATATTAGGAAGTTGATGCGGCAAAAATCGGAGTGACCGGACACTCACGTTACGGAAAAGCGGCAATTGTCGCTATGGCATATGATCAACGCATAGTTATTTCTTTTCCAAGCTGCGTCGGAAGTCTTGGTACAAGAATGAACAGAAGACATTGGTGGCAGGATCTTGAATATTCCGGCTGGGACAGGGAATATCATTGGATTGCAGGAAACTTCTTCAAATGGATGGGACAATTGAAAGACGGCAGTTACCTACCCCGCAAAATAGAGCTTTGTCCCGTCGATGCTTATTCACTGCTTTCACTTTGCGCCTCCCGTCCTGTGTTTCTTATCGGAGGGAATAAGGATACATGGGCAGATCCGTACGGCATATATCTTACCGGGGGTTGTCGCAACACCTGTTTATAATTTGCTTGGGAAGCAGGGTCTTATAATGCAAGATAATAAGCTTAAAATTGACGCAGCATATATTGCAGGCAATATAGCTTACCAGTTTCATAACGGCGGTCATAAGGATACACCTGATTGGCGAGTTTTTTTCAGTTTGCTGCAAAAAATATTAAAGACTCTGAATCAAAATAAATAGCGGCAGGAGAATAGACTTGCTTTTTATTTGGAAATTACTAATTTGTAAATTCCTTCTGTGGGATATAATTATCTATTTCATTTTTTCATACAGGTTGATATGAGATTTGGAAAATATCTTATTACCGTTTCCTTTATTGTTCTATTCTTATTCCTCTTAGTACAATACACTATATACAACAATGTTAAAAAACAAACAATACAAAATATTAATATAAGCCAGCTGAACCACGCCCGGCAAGCTACAACGGGAATTCAGGATTACATGAACAATGTTATCAATACTTTAAATTTTCTCTCCCGTTTCCCTGAGATTATTAACCTGAATGCCAGAGGCAGAGAAATCATGGCTAACTACCAACAGCTATCTTCCGAAGAAATAAAAGGAGTTACACGAACTAATTCACATGGGAAAATAATCTTCACCGTTCCTAATAAGGAATCAATTGGACAGGATATTTCACATCAGGAACATATTATTATGAGTATGAAGACTCATAAATTAGTAATCAGTGATGTATTTATGGCAGTTCAGGGGTTTAGAACCATAGCAGTTCATGTACCGGTTTTCAAAAACGGCGTATATGACGGAACACTTTCATTCCTATTATCTTTTAATAATATTGCACAAAAATATATTGAAAATATCCATATAGGAAAAAGCGGATATGCGTGGGTTGTAAGTGGAAAAGGAATAGAGATTTCATCCCCCGTCTCCGAGCATATAGGTAAAAATGTCTATGATACGTACAAAGATTTTCCTGAAATCATCACTATGATCGATGATATGCTTAAAGGAAAACAAGGAGTGACGACATATCATTATAACAGGATTCGGAATCAATCCGTTGAAAATGTTCTTAAAAATGCCGCCTATATGCCTATTCGCATGGGCAATATATTCTGGTCCTTAGTCATTGCCACGCCTGAGGATGAAGTGCTCGCCTCACTTTCAGGGCTTAGGACAAAATTGTTATTAATAACCATCGCCTTACTGACAGTCTTCATTATATATATATACTTCATAGTCAGGTTCCGGATAATTGTTGGCGAGCAAAAAAAGCGGCAGGCAGTTTTAGCAGCTCTTCGTGAAAGCGAATCAAGATACAAGAAACTATTTGAACAGAATCCTGCACCCACATTAATCTATGAATTAAGCACACTTAACATTCTTGCAGTTAACAATGTGTTTTTACTGCATTACGGGTATTCTCTTGATGAAGTATTAGCAATGCATATTACAGATCTTTATCCCGAAGATCAAAAGCAAGCAATTGCAAATGTAATTAAGGATTTGCATGGGTATAAGAATGTGGGTGAATGGCGTCATCGTAAAAAAGATGGCTCATATATAAATATCATATCTTGTTCAAATAATCTTGAGTACAAAGGTCATCAGACACGTATCGCTGTTGTTACAGACATAACCGAACGCAAGCTTATGGAAGCGGAAGTAAGGGAGTCCGAAGAAAGATTTCGAATGGTGTTCGAGAATGTGCTTGACGGCATTTGCCTCTATAGCGAAGACCCGGATCCCTATAAGAGAAAACTCATCGAGTGTAATGAACAATATGCCGCCATGGCAGGAAGAAGCCGTGAGGAACTGCTTCAGCTTGGAACTTTGGAAAAACTTCAGAAAACACATGACATCACTGCAGCAAATAAGAATCGACTTGAATCCTTACAAAAGGGTACAGCATTTCAGGGCACTTTCTCGTGGAACCGACCTGATGGGAAAGAAAATGCAATTGAGTTCGTGGGCAGACCCATTACATGGCGGGGGCAGACATACACTATTGGCATTGATCGCGATATCACAGAACGGAAACGTGCTGATGCAATAATAGAAGAAAGCGAAAAGCGTCTCTCGCTAATCTTTGATACCGTTGGCGACGTTCTTTACCTTCTTTCAGTTGAACCGGGATACTGCTTTCGTTTTGTATCTATCAACTCCACTTTCCTTACTCTAACCGGCTTAATGCGCGAACAAGTAATAGGTAAACAAATTGAGGAAGTGCTACCTGAATCAGCGCATGCGCTTGTAAGAAATAAATACATAGAGGCAATTAATGGAAATAAAACAGTAAGATGGGAAGAAGCGTCTGAATATCCCACAGGTAAGCTTTATGGCTCGGTGGCAGTAACTCCCGCTCTGAATGCTGCGGGAGTCTGCACCCATCTGATAGGCTCTGTACATGACATTACTGAAATTAGGCACGCCCAGGAAGAAATTCGTAAGTTTAACCAGGAACTTGAACAGCGCGTGATTGAACGTACTGCTGAATTGGAGATTGCAAAAGAACGTGCAGAATCTACCGACCGGCTTAAGTCCACTTTCCTTGCAACAATGTCACATGAATTGCGTACTCCGTTAAATTCGATTATAGGGTTTACCGGAATCCTACTGAAAGGGATAGCCGGACCGTTAAATGAGGAACAGTTGAAGCAATTGGGAATGGCAAAAGAAAGCGCACTTCATTTACTTGAACTTATAAATGATGTGCTCGATATTTCTAAAATAGAAGCCGGTGAATTGGTAGTTTCATTAAGAAAGTTCAATTTCAGTAAAATACTTAAAAATGTTGCCTTTTCTGTTCAACCTCTAATAGAGAAAAAAAATCTAAAACTACAATTAAAAATTTCTGATAATGTAAAAGAAATCTACAGTGATGAAAGACGGGTCGGACAGATTTTTCTTAACCTGCTTAATAACGCTATCAAGTTCACGGACAAAGGGCTTGTGACAATTGAATGCGATGCGACAGATAAAGATATTGTAACAAAAGTTAATGATACCGGCATCGGGATTAAGAAAGAAGATATAAACAAGCTTTTCAAGCCGTTTAGCCAGATTGATACCGGGCTTACCCGCAATCATGACGGAACGGGACTTGGTTTGTCGATATGCAAAAAACTTTTAGAGAAATTATGCGGGACAATAAGTGTGGAAAGTGAAATAGGAAAAGGCAGTACATTCACCGTAACATTACCTTTAGAGGAATAAATATTAGGGAACAGATATGAAGAAAAAAGTTTTGATCATAGAAGATAATAAGCAAAATATGTATATGCTCTCATACCTGCTTGAAAGTGAAAATTATGAGATTATACAGGCATTTAGCGGAACAACCGGAATTATTGCCGCAAAAAATAATAAGCCTGATATAATACTTCTCGATATCCAATTACCCGAAATGGACGGTTATACAGTCGCAGTCAAATTAAAAGAAGATGAAGAATTAAGAAACGTACCTATTATTACCGTTACTTCATACGCAATGCCGGGGGATAGAGAAAAGGCAATTCAATCCGGTGCAATAGGTTATATTGAAAAGCCCATTAATCCGGATACATTTATATCTCAAATGGAATCATTTTTACCAACGGAATTATAATTTGGGAGTGTACTGTTATGATGAAAATATTGGTTGTTGATGACAAACCTGAAAATACTTATCTGCTTGAAACTCTTTTAAAAGGGAATGGATACGAGACTGTACCTGCGTATAATGGCGCGGAAGCTTTAGAACTTGCTTTGAAAAACCGGTTTAATCTTATTATTTCTGATATTTTAATGCCTGTAATGGATGGTTTTACTTTCTGTCGTGAATGTAAAAATAATGAATCACTGAAAAAAATTCCTTTTGTATTTTACACTGCAACCTACACAAGTCCGAAAGATGCAGAATTTGCACTCAGCCTTGGTGCGGATAAATTTATTTTAAAGCCCCAGGACCCGGATGTTTTCATTGAAATCATATTCGAACTATTGGGAAAAATGAAAGAGAAAAAAATGCAGTTGGAAACAGTTCCTCCAAAACCGGAACAGGTAATTCTAAAAGAGTACAACTCTGTACTAATTCAGAAACTTGAAGACAAAATGACTCAGGCAGAGAAAGCAGAAAAGCAGTTAAGGGAAAAAAACGCCGAACTTCAAAAAGAAATCGAAGAACGCAAACGTACGGAAGGTGCGTTACAGATAAGCGAAGGGAAATTCAGAATTACATTTGAAGAAGCTTCAGTTGGCATGTGCTTAACTGATTTGGATGGCCGTTTTACTATGATTAATAATGCGTTATGCTCTATGCTGGGATATAAAAAAGAGGAATTATTAAATACACATTTTAAAGATTTTACTTATATTGATGATATCGAACCCAGCCTCAATTGGATGGGAAAGATGATTTCTGGTGAGATGCAAGTAATTAGATTTGAAAAAAGATTTTTACACAAGAAAGGAAATCCTGTTTTTACTGATATAAATATATCGCTTATTAAAGATTCTAATGATCGTCCACTTTTTTTTGTTACTCATTTGGTTAATATAACTGATCGTAAGCTTGCGGAAGAAAAAATAAATATACTTGCCGCCATTGTTAAGTCTTCTGATGATGCAATCATTAGTAAGACCCTGGATGGAATCATCACGAGTTGGAACAAGGGTGCAGAAAAAATTTACGGCTATTCTGAAAGCGAAGTAATTGGCAGGGACATATCAATCTTGGCTCTACCTGAATACAAAGATGAAATTCGACAGGCTCTCGATAAAATCAAAATTGGCGGACATATTGAAAACTATGAAACGATACGGCTTAAAAAAGGCGGTGAAAAGATTAATGTATCGCTGACTATTTCGCCTATCAAAGATGCTGAAAGTAGAATTGTCGCTGTATCTACTATCGCGCATGATATTACTGATCGAAAATTGACAGAAGCGGCACTCCGGGAGTCAGAAGAAAGATTTCGAATGGTATTTGAGAATGTTTTCGACGGCATTAGTATTTATATGGAAGACCCTGACCCCAATAAGAGAAAACTCATCGCTTGTAATGAGCAGTATGCAATCATGGCAGGCCGGGGACGTGACGAGTTACTTCAGCTGGGAAGCACGCAAGGACTTCAGGTAACACTTGAAGATACGGCAAACAAAAATCGCCTTGAATCCTTAAAAAGGGGGTCAACATTTCAGGGCACTTTCTCGTGGATTCGACCGGATGGTAAAGAAAATATTATTGAGTATGTGGGAAGACCAATCAAATGGCAGGGAAAAAACCACTCGATTGGGATCGATCGTGACATTACAGAAAAAAAACTGGCTGAAAATGAACGGGAAAAAATGATCAAAGAATTAATTGCAGCCAAAGAAAAAGCCGAGAAATCTGATAAACTGAAAACCGAATTCCTCGCCCAGATATCACACGAAATTAGAACTCCTATAAATTCAATAATCGGTTGTATTGATCTTATTAAAGATGATAATATTAAGCAGCTCGATCAAGACTTGTCTGATATGCTTAAGAGCATTAATATTAACGGGAGAAGAATTATCAGAACAGTAGATTTAATCCTGAATGCTTCCGAAATGCAAATCGGAACTTACCAATCGACTTTTACAAATATTAATTTGGGTAAAAAAATATTGAACGTAATCCGATCTGAATATTCTGCTCTCGCTGAACAAAAAGGATTATTGTTTAAATTTCAAAATAATTTATCATCTTCTGTAGTTTACGGCGATAGCTACAGCATAGACCAGATATTTGTTAATTTGATAGATAATGCAGTCAAATACACCGAATCAGGTAAGGTGGATGTTTTAATCGACAGGGATGAAGAAAATAATATTTTTGTGTCTGTTTCCGATACCGGAGTAGGAATTTCAGAAGAATATTTACCCCACATTTTTGAACCGTTCATGCAAGAAGAGCGCGGTTATTCGAGAAGATATGAAGGAAACGGACTGGGATTATCGCTTGTAAAAAAGTATTGTGATTTGAACGGAATAAAAATAAAAGTAGAATCAAAAAAAAGGATAGGTAGTAAATTTACAATTACTTTTACAAACTAATAGTTAACGGCATTGTCTGAACCCTGATTCAAAAGATTTTAGGATTAGCAAGATTATTGGCATAATTTCAACAATAGCATTATATTAAATCACCAGTAATAGGTTTTACAACTATTTCTTCCGTAACCATATTTCCCTTTTGAAGATAAAGCCGGACAAGAAGCTTTCCAATATCTTCCGCCCTCATCATCCTGCCTGCATTTTCAATACGGACAGCCTCTGCCCAAATAGGCGTTTCGATTGCGCCGGGTACAACATTAATAATTCTTATATTATACCGCCTGACTTCTTCCCTTAACGAATTAGTATAAGCAAGCAAACCGGATTTTGAAGCTGCGTAGACACTGCTATTTGTAAATATTTTTTTCGCCGCTACAGAGAGTATATTTATTATCGCTCCACTTCCCTGCTCTATCATATACGGCAGGACATATTTAATTGTATAAATTGCGCCGAGTAAATTGGTGTTTATTACATCATTTATTTCCGTAATTGAATTAGCTTCAGCTTTTTTAAATGAAGTAATGCCGGCGTTATTAATTAAGCAGTCAATTTGATGTCCGGCAATAATCTTTTTTACTGTCCGCGCCACATTGGAAGACGATGCAACATTACATGGGAAAATTCCAATAGCTATTTTTTTTCGGTTAAGCTCAGCACGAAGCCTTTCTAATTCCGCCTCTCTTCTTGAAGATACAAATACCCCGGCGCCCGTCTTTGCAAACTCTATTGCGGCAGCCCTGCCAATACCAGAACTTGCTCCTGTAATCCAGATACCTGATTGTGTCTGTTTCGTCATAACTTTTTCAGTGAAATTAAATTCAGAAATTCTGTTCTTGTCCTTGCGTCCTCTTTAAATAAACCGTGCACTGCGCTTGTAGTAGCTGAAGAATTTTGTTTCTCAACGCCGCGCATCATCATACACATATGTGCAGCCTCGGAAACGACCGCTACGCCTTTGGGCTGAATGTATTTATTAATTGTATCCGCTATTTGCTGCGTCATCCTTTCCTGAACCTGCAATCTCCTGGCAAATATTTCTACAATACGCGGTATCTTACTTAAACCGATGATTTTCCCATCTGGAATATAAGCTACGTGCACTTTACCGTAGAACGGAAGCATGTGATGCTCACATAAGCTGTAAAAATCGATATCCTTTACTAAAACCATCTCATCATATTTTTCTTTAAATATTGCGCCGTTCAAAACCTGTTCAATATTTTTACAATACCCTGATGTCAAGAACTCATAAGCTTTTGCAACTCTTTTAGGCGTATTAACAAGTCCTTCCCGCTGGGGATCTTCGCCTAATTCATTTATAAGATTAGCAAAAAGAGTCTCTATATTTTTCCTATTCAATTTATTCTCCTCTATATTCGAAGTAATTATTTTCAGTTTCATAAAGCTTAACTGAATAAAGGTTTCCGCCCGGGATTTTATCAACTAACTGCTTCCAGATAGCCGCAGTAATATTCTCGGCAGTTGGTATTATGCCCGACATAAAATCCGTTTCCGTATTTAAATTTTTATGGTCAACTTTATCAATTATATTCTTTAATATAATTTCTTTCAGCAGTTTAAGATCAATCAAATAGCCTGTTTCAGGATTTATTTCACCTGCGACAATAACCTCAAGGGTATAATTATGCCCGTGCCAATTCGGATTACTGCACTTGCCAAAAATCCTTATATTTTCCTCATCGGAAAATTTCGGATTATAAAGGCGGTGCGCAGCGCTGAAAATTTCACGTCTGGTTACAAAAAACATATTGTTAAACCTTGTTTAAAGCGCTTCGATTACTTCTTGATTATGCCCTTGAACTTTGACCTTATTAAATATTTTCTTTATTATACCATCGGCACCGATTATAAAAGTGGTTCGTTCTACACCCATATACTTTCTTCCGTACATGCTTTTTTCTTTCCATACTCCATAAGCTACAAGGACTTTTTTATCTTCATCGCTTAGCAAAACAAAAGGAAGATTGAATTTTGCTGCAAATTTTTTATGCGATTCGGAAGAATCGGGACTAATTCCGATAATTACCGCATTTAATTTACCAAATTTCGGGAATTCATCCCTAAAATAACATGCCTCGGCAGTACAGCCGGAAGTATTATCCTTGGGATAAAAGTACAATACAACATTTTTCCCTTTGAAATCCTCAAGAGAAACTGCAATTCCATCCTGATTTTTCAAATTAATTTCAGGAGCTTTATCTCCGATATTTACTGCCATACATTCATCTCCAATTATAAATTTAAAAAAAATAAATTTTACAAAGTTACTACCGCATATTTAATGTACTTGAGTTATCAAACATAACTAACATACTTAAATGAAAAAGTACATTCAAGCAAAGCAGAACACCTTTAACTTAAAACACAAAAAGATTTCTTTAATCTATTTTTTTAAAACCTGCCTTGCCTGTTTGCTCATCAAGTTGACAGATATTTTATCGCTGTTTTATGAAATATTAAATTACAAAAAAAACAAATCCCGAAAGGATGAAATAATTATAGGATATTAATAAAAAAACCCCTCTTACATTGTTGTTTCTTTAGGAGAGGTTTTGTTACCGCGTCGAATAATTATTCAATAATAATTCCACTCCTTTGGAGTTCTTAAAACAAAGAATTTTATTAGTCAAATTGTAATAAAACAAATCCCATATAGGCACTTCGTCGGGATTAAGATTTCTAAATTTCAAGGGAATAAATAATTAAGGTACAACCACCATGTGATTGATAAATGGATAAAGAAAGGGAATAAAATCTTGCTAGCGTCACAGCCACAATCAAGCATGAGACTGAATTCAAACGATTTATTCCGGTGCATCTCCTTCTCTAATCTCTACCCTCCTGATTTTACCGCTGATTGTCTTGGGAAGTTCAGTGACAAATTCCACAATACGCGGGTATTTATAGGGGGCTGTAACTTTCTTAACATGCTCCTGCAGCTCTTTTGCAAGCGCATCGCTCGGATGATAATTGCTTGCGGGAACTATAGTAGCTTTGACAATCTGTCCCCGTTCCTCATCTGGTACAGCCGTTATGGCACATTCAAGCACAGCGGGATGTTCCAAAAGAGCGCTTTCAATTTCAAAGGGACCTATACGGTAACCGGAACTCTTTATAATATCGTCCGCCCTGCCAACAAACCAGAAATAGCCATCTTCATCACGCCAGGCTGTATCACCGGTGAAATAAATATCATTCTGCCAGACTTGCTTAGTAAGCTTGTCATCGCGGTAATAACCGTTGAACATACCAAACGGCTTTCGTTTATCCGTGCGGACAACTATCTGCCCTATCTCGCCGACTTCACACACTTTTCCGTCGGGATCTAATATATCTATATCGTACCACGGCGAAGGTTTGCCCATAGAACCCGGCTTTGGTTCCATAAAAGGATAAGTTGCCAAAGCAACGGTCAGCTCCGTTTGTCCATACCCTTCCATAAGCTTCATGCCCGTTGCCTCATAAAACTGTTTGAACACTTCCGGGTTTAGCGGCTCGCCTGCAACAACGCAGTATTTTAAATTACTCAGATCGAACTTCTTTAGATCTTCTTTAATTAAAAACCTGTATATAGTAGGAGGAGCGCAAAAGCTGGTTACTTTATACTTCTCAATAACCTGCATAAGAAGCTTAGGTTTAAACTTATCAAAATCGTAAGTCATAACAGCACAGCCGGAAAGCCACTGCCCGTATATTTTACCCCACGCAGCTTTAGCCCAGCCTGTTTCAGCAACAGTTAGATGCAAACCATTGTCGTCCACATTCTGCCAGTACTTAGCCGTCAGGATATGCCCAAGAGGGTAAGCGAAATTATGATTCACCATTTTGGGCATACCAGTTGTACCTGATGTAAAATAGATGAGCATAATATCATTAATGCAAACGGCTGAATTATTATCAGGTTTTACAAAAATATCGGAAGCTTTTTCAATTTCTTCAGTAAGATTTATCCATCCTTCACGGGATTGACACACAAGCGCTTTATGAAGCAGCGTTGAAGAGTCCTTCTGCGCTTCTTCAATATGTTGAATTACTTCAGGATCGGGAACGGATATAATCATTTTAATATCGGCTGCATTATTCCTGTATACAATATCTTTAGTTCTTAGAAGATGAGTTGCGGGAATAGTAATTGCTCCTATTTTATTCAGCGCCACCGTGCAGTACCAATATTCATATCGTCTTTTCAAAATAAGCATCACACTGTCGCCTTTTTTTATGCCTAATGACTTCAAATAATTAGCCGCTTTATCGCTGTAGTATTTCATCTGCCTAAATGTAAATACTTTATCGCCGCCATTGTCGTCGCACCACACCATTGCTATTTTGTCCGGCGTTTCTTTTGCAATCTCATCCACAACATCAAAAGCAAAGTTAAATTGTGCGGGTATTTTAATTTCAAAGTTATTAAAAAATTCTTCGTATGAGTTGTAGTTTATTTGCGAAAGGTACTTTTCAAGCATCATGTGTTATTCTTCCCGATATAATTATAAAACAATTGTAAGCATTTTTACAGGAGTATTTTTCAAAGCCTTCATGGCATGTTTATAACCTGAGTCATAATACACCGAATCCCCTTCGTTTAAAATAATTTCGTGGCTGTCAATTATTATTTTCATTGTTCCTTCAATTATATAGTCGAATTCCTGTCCGGGATGCGAATTAAATTCCACCGGAGTATTTTCAGGGCACGGTTCAATTCTCACTATAAACGGTTCGGCTTTTTTATTAATAAAGTTATATGCAAGATTTTCATATTTATACTGTTTTCTTCTTTCAACATTCAAACCTTTGTCTTTTCTAACAACACAGTAAACGTGCAGCCGCGGATTTTCCCCGCTTAATAAAGCGGATAATTCCATATTATTTTTCTGTGCAACTTTTATTAGAAATCCTGCAGGAATATCAACAGTACCGCTTTCATATTCTAAGTACTGTTCAGGTGAGAGGTCTAGTTCCTTTGCAACCGTTTCATATGAGATACCGGATATTTCCCTCAATCCTTTAATTCTTTCCGCAATAAGTTTAATTTCTTCCAACATAGCGATAATCCTTCTTCATTCCCTATTGTTATTCGCGATAAAAATCTTTATGGTAAACAATTTACCCGAAGTATTAAAAACCTATAATTAAAATTAGGCATCACGTTTTACTATTGCAAGCAATATTGAAAAAACAACATACCGGGAATTTAAAATATCCGGATTAGCGGCAATTTAAAATCTTTTTATATTCTTGTTCTTTCTAGTAAGTTAATTTAAATGTAATGAACTACCCCGCCGCAAGCGGACGGGGTATCGAAAAACAAATACGGAGCCAGGATTCGTCGAAAGCGACGGGGAATTCGACCCCGGAAAGATTAAACTACAAGGTTGAAGCCAAATCACGGAGGTTAATTAAACAATTTACCGAAAGATGATTAATTTATTATTGGGAATAGAACAATGACATGAACACCGGGAATAAGTCCGGAATCCTGTTTTTTCCCATAGCCGGTTGAATAAATAAATACCGGATTTTGAAAGATATTTTTAAATCAATATCTTTTACAGGATAAATTATAAAAACCTGCATGAGATATTATATGAGAAAATTTAATTTACACTTCTTAAGCTTTCTTTTATTATTTATTTTCAATTCTCAATTATTCAATCAATCGAATTGTGGAATTGGTTTTCCCGATCCTGTTGAGGCATCTTATAATTTGCTTAACAGAATCGTTCCCTGCAGCGCTAAGAATTTTCATCTTATATCAAATATTACTGGAAAAGACAAAGATGAATTCGAAGTTGAAGCATCAAACGGAATAGTTACAATAAACGGCAGCACCGCTATAGCTTTAACAAGCGGAATTTATTTCTATTTACGTCATGCAGCAAACTGTATGGTTACTTGGAATGGAACGCATATCAATCTTCCAAAGGTCCTGCCTGATTTTCCCAAAACCAAAATCAGTACTCCTTATGAATTCCGGCTTTATTATAATGTCTGCACTTATGGATACACAACAGCTTTTTGGGATTGGAATCAATGGGAGAAAGAAATTGACTGGATGGCGCTGCACGGAATAAATATGCCGGTTGCAATGATCGGGCAGGAGGCGGTATGGCAGAAGGTTTGGAAAAGTTTCGGCATAACTGATGAGGAGCTGGCAAGTTATTTTGCCGGGCCGGCATTTTTACCGTGGCATCGAATGGGGAATATAAATGATCATGGGGGTCCCCTGCCTCAGAGTTACATTGATAAAAGTGCAGAGCTGCAAAAGAAAATATTAAACCGGATGAGCGAGCTTGGTATGAATCCAGTTGTGCCGGCTTTTTCCGGTTATGTGCCCGAATCATTTAAAAGAATTTATCCGGATGCGGACATTATAACAATGAAACCCTGGGCAGGCTTTCCTGCGGGAGACGGCACTTATATGCTATCGCCTTTATCAAAACATTTTTCTGAAATCGGGAAAAAGTTTATTGATGAATATCATAAAATGTTCGGAAGCACTCATTACTATCTTGCCGATGCTTTCAATGAAATGACCGTACCCGTAAGTAAAGAGAACCGGTATAAAGAACTTACTGATTTTGGTACGGCTATTTTTAACGCTATAAATAGCGGAGATCCAAACGGTACATGGGTAATGCAGGGATGGCTTTTCAAAAGCGATCCCGAGTTCTGGGACAAACCTTCTGTTCAGGCTTTGCTTAAGGATGTTCCCGATAAGAGGATGATAATTATTGATCTCGCAAATGAAATTTTTCAGGGCTGGAAAAAGCTTGACGGATTTTTCGGGAAAAAATGGATATACAGCGTTATCCATAATTTCGGAGGGCATAACCAGTTATTCGGCAATCTTCCGTTTGATGCAAAAGAACCTTCTGAAATGCTTTCGGATTCAAGCCGGGGAGACATGGTAGGATTCGGTTATTCACCCGAAGGTACAGAAAACAATGAAGTGGTTTATGAGCTGTTAACAGATCTTGCATGGACGGATAAGGCGATAGATTTAGATAAATGGATAAAAGATTACTGTTTAGCAAGGTATGGCAGCTATCCCTTGCAAATACAGGAAGCATGGAAATACTTAATTAAATCTGCTTATTCCTCTGACGACGGATTTCCGCATAATCTATTCCAATACAGGCCGGAAGCCGGATTGAAAAGCGACTTCTTACCCAACGCGGATTTCGATAAGGCAGCAGACCTGTTTTTATCCTGCCCGATTTCTTTCAACAGCAACAGTTTGTACTGTGCAGATGCAATACAAATATCAGTACAGTTTACATCAATAAAAATTGATCAATTATTAAGCAAGGCGATTTATTTTAATAATAGAAAAGAGTTTAAGAAAAGAGACCTGGCATTTGATAAAGCGTTTGAACTGTTAAAGAAAACGGATAAACTGCTTGATGCCCATCCGTTGTACCGGCTGAATAGATGGGTCGATTTTGCAAGAAGCTGGGGAAATAATGATAAGGAAGCAAATTATTTCGAAGAAAACGCAAAAAGACAAATTACAACCTGGGGCGGGCCCAATCTTTCTGAGTATGCGGCTAAAGTATGGAGTGGATTAATAAAAAATTATTATCTGCCACGGTGGGAAAAATTTGCCGACAGCCTTAAAAACGGTTCAAACAGCAACCTGCTTAATTGGGAAGAAAAATGGATTACAACCCCGATTAAAGAATTTGATGAGATGAAGATTAAAGACCCTGTTGAGTTTGCAAGGGTTCTGGTTAGCAATGCAAAGAAAGCTTTTAAGGAAGTATTTCATTGAAATATATAATAATTTGATTTGCAAATTTTTTTATATTTGCCTAATTATCAAAAGGAGTTATTATGAATAATTATTCTTCTGCCGAAATAATGCAAATGATAACCGGTTATCAGCACAGCAGGATTTTACTTTCGGCTGTTGAACTTGGTATTTTTGATGAATTAGACGGACATAAATTATCATGCACAGAACTGGCAGAAAAGATCGAAGCTGTTCCGGATTCACTCGAAAAATTGCTTAATGTCCTTACTTCTCTAAGATTACTAAATAAAGATAACGGTAAGTTTTTCAACACAGAGTCATCCGGAAAATTCCTTGTAAAATCCAGCCCGGCTTTTTTAGGCGGTGTGATGCATCAAAATCATCTTTGGAATACATGGAGCAGACTAAGCGCCATTATAAAATCCAGAGAGACAAAAAAAGAAGTTGAAATAAACCGGAGAGGCGGCGAATGGTTAAGGGCTTTCATTGCCGCTATGCATACAAGAGGAATTACAAGAGCAAGAGACATAAAAGAGTTAATTAATTTCTCAAGTGTAAAAAGGATCCTGGATATTGGAGGAGGTTCGGGTATTTTTGCATCTACATTTATTAAAGATAATCCGTCAATGTCTGCGGTTGTTTTTGATCTTCCCAATGTAGTTCCGATTACAAAAGAATATATTGAGAAGGAAAACATGTCTAAACGAATATTTACATTAACGGGTAATTATCTTCTTGATGATATAGGCTCGGAGTATGATCTTATTTTTCTTTCGGCAGTTATTCATAGTAATTCTTACAATGAAAATGCGCTGCTGATTAAAAAATGTGCATCTGCTTTAAATAAAAACGGAAGGATAGCTATTCTTGACTATATAATGAATGACGAAAGGACAAGTCCGGTTGCCGGCGCTGTATTTGCAATCAATATGCTCGTCGGTACGGATGAGGGAACGACTTATACTGAAAAAGAAATTAAAGAATGGATGACCGCCACAGGATTAAAGAATTTTGAATTAATAAACGCCGGAGAAGGAAGCGGCTTAATGATTGGAGGTTTCTAATTATGAAATGGTATAATTACATTGCTTGCTTTTTTGCGGGTTTATTTATTGCAAATTTCGTCCCTCACTTTATACATGGTATTTCAGGTGAGACTTTTCCGACGCCTTTTGCCAACCCGCCCGGCAGAGGACTATCATCCCCAACGGTAAATGTTCTATGGGGTTTTCTTAATCTTGTAATAGGGTTTCTTTTATTGAGGGCAGGAAAATTATCAGATAAAAATAAATGGGCTCTTTTTATTTTTTTTGCAGGTATATTAATTATAAGCATAATGCTTAGCAAGGGATTTGCAGATATTCATAGGTGACCCCTGTCTTATACCTGCCAATATACACCCGTGATTATTAACAAATTGATTCTATTAGAAGGCGACAAAGAGTGCAGCAAAACAGAACGATTTATAATAAAATATTCGACCTTGTTTTCATCCCATTAGGTATGAAATATTTGTAGATTAAAATAAAAGCATGAACCTTTATTATATAAGCATAAGTAAGCAATTGGCTTTAAACATTTCAAACCTGTAAGCCTCTGGCTTATACATAATGCGTGAAAAAATTAAAATACACTTGTATTTTTTTAATCCCCGGAAGGAATAAAATATTTATAACAAAAAATGACTCCTAAAAAATAGTCTTAACCCCAGGGTGACATATTAGCGACATAATCGTTGACCAAAAAACAATCAGAGCTGCGTAGTGGTAACACAATGCCTTCTTTTGTGAAACTTTAGAAGTAAAATTGCTTTCGTGGGAAAATAATGTAATTTGAAATATTCTAAAATGATATAAAATTATGAATAAAAATATTTTGTGCAGATTTCTTGCAATCTTTGTGTTTATTTTTCAGTTAACCTCATGTTCATTTGTAACAACAACAAAAACTCAGGAATCATCGGGCTTTATTAACACCAGTGACCCGGACATTCAATACATCGGGCGGTTTGATTTTTCAATTCCGGAAAAAGTCACATTTGACTGGCCCGGAGTATATATCCATGCAAAGTTTGAAGGAACAAGCTGTTCTATTCGCTTGAACGATCATAAAAATGAATATGCTATTATAGTAGATAACCGTGCTCCAAAAATACTCACCACGGATACTTCAAACGTTTTCAGGGTAGCATCGGGATTGGCAGATTCCATACCTCACACAATCACAATCATCAAACGCTCCGAACCGCTGTTCGGTAAAGGAGAGTTTAAGGGATTCATACTTGACAGCGGGAGAAAACTTTTGCCGCCTGAAAACCGTCCGGAAAGACGAATAGAATTTATAGGCAATTCAATGACTTGCGGTTACGGAGTGGAAGGCGACAGCGGTACATGTCATTTCAGCTTAGAAACAGAGAACGCGGACATGTCTTATGCCTCAATGACTGCACGGGCTTTAAACGCCGATTATTCATTGGTTGCATATTCAGGCAGAGGTGTTATCAGAAATTACGGTGATACAAATAAGACCTCACCCAACACGATGCCCGTTTTATATGACAGGATTTGTTTCGATGATTCAGCCTCAAAATGGGATTTTACCAAATGGATTCCGCAGACTGTTGTAATCAACCTCGGGACGAATGATTTCTCCACCAAACCTTTCCCGGATAAAGATGTGTTTCAAAATGCTTACCTCCAATTGATTAACCGTGTAAGGACATATTATCCCGGAGTTACTATTTTTTGTATTTGCGGACCAATGATAGGTGAGCCGTGTATGAGCTATATAAAAGAAATCGTAGTAAATGAGCAGAAAAAAACGAGAGAAAAAGATGTATTCTTTATTCCCATTCCCCGGAGCATTATGATGGACTCGGATTGGGGCTGCGATATGCATCCGGATATTTCGGGTGCGGTAAAGGTAACAAATGAAATTGTCCCCGTATTAAGGACTTTTATGAATTGGTAAATAATATATAGCCATAGCCCATGACTTAAGTTGTGGGTTAGTAAAAGGACAACATCGGTGTAAACGGTTGATATATTAAATCTGTATCTCAATCCCCACAGGGCAGTGATCGGAGCCCATTACATCGTTTAAAATGAATGCGTCTTTAACATTCTCTTTAGCATTTTCTGAAACAAAAAAATAATCAATCCGCCAGCCGACGTTCCTATCACGCGCATATGTAAACATATCCCACCATGTATAATTATCGGGTTTCAGGTTAAACACGCGGAAAGTATCCACGAAACCTGCAGCGATAAATTTATCCATCCACGCCCTCTCCTCAGGAAGGAAACCCGAGACGCTGGAATTTTCTTTCGGGCGCGCTAAATCAATTTCTTTATGCGCAGTATTTACATCTCCACAAATAATTATTTTTACGCCTTTATCTTTCAGACCGTTAACATAATCAAGGAATGCGTTATAAAAGTTCATTTTGTATTTTAATCTATCGGTGCTTGATTTTCCATTCGGGAAATATATATTGAACAAAAAGAAGCCGGGATATTCAGTAATCAAAATTCTGCCTTCACTGTTGTACTTCTCAAATTTTCCATTCTTAGACCACTCATTTACACTGACAGGGATTTCTTTTGAATAAGTTGCAACACCGCTGTAACCTTTCCTTTCCCCGGAACAAAAATAAGATTTATATCCGTTTACGTTTTTCAAATCGTCCGGCAGCTGCTCTTCATGCGCCTTAGTCTCCTGCAGACAGAGAATATCAGGCTTAGCCTCCGCAAACCAGTTAAGAAAGCCTTTTTTATAAACCGCCCTGATCCCGTTAACATTCCAGGAAAGTAATCTTATTTTCTTCATATCCTAATTGTTTAATTGAAATAAAAAATTATTTATTTTAATATAAGGAAAAAGATTAAAAAACCTTGTGCTGTAATCTTTTAATTTATTTTAATTACTCTTTTTCAACCAGTTCTTTTATTTGAACTAAAATTGAATTCCAACCTGCCCCATTGTTATAAACTTCTTTATATCTTTTCTCTCCATCTGCTGCGTTTTCAAAACCATCCTGTAATACCGTTAATTGAGTCCGTCCGGCATTTTCCGATAATTTATAAGTCACATTAAGATAGTTTTCAGGAATGTCCGGCATTGATGAATTTGGATCAATGACTGTATATTTTAAAAATTTATTCGGCTGAATATCCAGAATGATGCCTTTTACAAAAATAATTTCCTTGCCTTCGTAGCTGCCTTTCCAAAGCAAGGGGCTGTCCGTTTTCCAGTCAGAAACTGTTTCGCAGCCAAACATATATTTTTTTGTCTGTCCGGGATTTATTAAAGCATCCCAAACCTTTGAAGCATCAGCATTAATGATTATGCTGTTTTTCACAACTAATTTTTCCATTTATTACCTCTTAAATTATTTATCATTCTTATTTTATTGAAAAAAGCTTCCTTATAAGTTTCACTAATCGGAATAAACATTTTCTGAATTTTAATCCTGTTCCTTTCTATGCTTTCAATCTTGTCAATTGCGACTATAAATGACTTATGTACGCGAAGAAAATTATTTTTTGGCAGAATATTTTCAAAAGATTTAAAATTTTGAAGAGTCAAAATATTTTTATTGGCAGTTACAATTTTCAAATATTCACTCATCCCTTCGATATATAAGATATCCGGGATGCCTATTTTTTCAAGCTTATATGCGGTTTTAACAAAAATATAATCACCGGGAATGGAAGAAGATTTTTCAGCAATACTATTAAATGCTTTTTCAACTGCTTGGATAAATCTTTCAAAAGTAAAAGGTTTTAAAAGATAATCAGCAACGTCAAGTTCATAACCTTTTAAAGCATATTTGTCATACGCCGTTGTAATAATTACTTTTGGCCTTTGTTGAATAGATTCTAAAAATTGAATACCTGTAAACTCTTCCAGCCGGATGTCAAGAAATATAAGATCAACTGCATTATCTTTTAGATAGCTTATTGCTTCAACGGCATTGTCAAAAGATTCAGACAATCTCAAGTATTCAATTTTATTAATGAAATCGGTAAGCTTTTTTAAGGCTAATGGTTCATCTTCTATTGCAATACAATTAATTTGCATTGGTTTTGATTTTCAGATTTACTGCAAAATTTTGTTCGGTTTTATTAATTTTTAATTCATGTACTTTAGGATAAATTAATTCAAGCCGCTTCTTTATCATTTCTAATCCTATACCGCTGGATTCATCTTTTTCCGCCGGGGGAAAGGATAAGCTGTTATCACAGCTAAAATTAATTTGATTTTCCGATACATCCAATTTAATCATGACGCTGTTTTCGGTTTTCTTTAAAGACGAATGTTTGAAGGCATTTTCAATAAAAGTAATAAATATCATCGGGGCAATTTGAATATTATCAATATTACCTGAAATGTTGAATGAAATATTATTTTCATTCGTAATACGCAGCTTTTGAAGAGATATATAACTTTCAATATAGTTTATTTCTTCTCTTAAGGGCACTTTCTCTTTTTCGGAATCATAGATCATGTATCTCATTATCTCTGATAATTTATTCAATGCTAAGGAGGCTTTTTGATTGCTTTCATGAATCAAAGCATCTACATTATTTAATGTATTAAATAAAAAGTGCGGATTTATCTGATATTTCAGCAATGCCAATTCGCTTTTCAGATTTTGTTTTTCAAGATTATCTTTATGCTTGTTCTGTTCTATCCACTTAAAAAAGATTCTGAATAAGCTGCCGGTAAAAGCAAAAAACATATAAAACAAAAAGCTGATTAAATAGTCGGGAGTTTTTGTTTGATTGCCGCTATCAACAACCGATACTATAATTGCAGGATATGATATGAGAAATACGAAAGCAGTTAAATACCAAAATAATTTTTTGCGCTTATCAAATAACCCGGGCACTAAAAAATAAAATACATAAAAAGGTATTAATGCCCCTCCAAGTATTTCAATTGAAAGCCAGCCATAAGTCCAAAAAGGATTATATCCAACGGGCGGGAAAGGATTTGGAAATATTGAGTTCAATACTGCATACATGGTGATGAAAAGAACTGCCCAGAATGTAATGTGAACTAAAAAAACAATCGACTTTTTCATAATTTTTAATTTTAATTGTTAAACATGGCTGTAAAAGTCAGCCATTAATATTTTGTAATCAAATATATTCAATATAATAGCCTTTTTTGTCGGCGAGTTGGTTAATTTTATCTGTGAGTACTTTTCAATTGAATTAGTCATTCCGCATCCGGTTTTATCCCATACACAAAAGGCAGACCCAGCTGCACAAAGCGTAAGCGCAGATCGTAATCCCAATTACCCGATGCAATATTGCTCTTTCTGTAATTATGTATAAATATAATAATTGCAATTAGCTTATGTCAAGTCGGCATATCCAGAATGCAGCTTAGTTTATTACCATTGAATACGAAGTCAAAATTATCTGATTTCAGGCTTTCTTGTCCAAACAATATATGCACAACTAGAAAAGTATATGTAATTAACGGTACAATGTTCTTTATCATAGAATTCCCCGATATTAGATAATTGAGTGAAAACTTAGCCAAAATAAATATTATTAAAGGGTTTCATAATGTTATATTTTAAGTAATTAAATCAACAATCAACTTCTTTGAGATATAAACAGAATATTCTCTGATACTCTAAAAAGCATCATAAGCTTTTCTTCAATGTTGGACTTTGGATATTCTTAAAAGGTTATGGTGTAAACCTAAAGATATCAAAGGACTAATTTAACTTGCTCCGATTTAAAAATACTTCTACTAAAGGATTAATTACTTTTTCATCCCTTTGAACTATTTATTTATCATTTCAATCTTCATAATATTGATGCAGTTAATTACCGATAAAAATACTTTAAATAGTCATGAAAATATTTTTAAAGAATAAAGGACTGGAAATGAAATATTTAATAATATTCTTAATAGTAATGTCTTTACCATTAATTGCCCGGGACAAAAAAAAGAATACTAAAGTGGATGTAAAGATTCAAACAACAGAATGGATGGCTAAAATATCTTCAGATCCTGAAATGCGAGAGGAAATGATTGAAATGATTCTGGATGACACAAAAGGCAACAAGGAAGAAATGACCAAGTTTGTAAGAACAATAATGAATAATCCTGGCATGAATTCTATAATTGCGATCATAGTAAATAGCGAAAATATATCGAACCAGTCCTTTGTTATGATAGGTGATAGCTCCAAAACAATGCAAATGTTGGAATATAAACTAAGCACCCGGAAATAATGTAGTTCCTATATTAATCGAAGCATTAGGGTAACTCAAGAGGGTGATGACCTTCTTCCGTTACCCTAATTACTTTTCTTTAATTATTTTTTTTATTACCGACATTTTTAATTGACAAATATAATTACATTAAAAAAATGCAAATTATCAATTCAGTAATTAATTAATAATCTTAAATTCTATTCTCCGGTTTTCGGCTCTTCCTTTTTCCGTATTATTATCGCCGATGGGATTAGATTTGCCAAAACCTAATGCATTCAAACGGCTGGGGTCAATACCACCATTAATTAAATATTCTCGAACTGTATTAGCTCTTTTTTCAGATAATTTCTTATTTTTAGTATCTTTTCCGACATTATCAGTGTAGCCCTGAATTTCAACCCTAATATCAGGATTTTCTTTTAGGTTTTGTTTTTCTTGTTCTAATACCGGATAAGATTCAGGGAGCAACTCTGAACTATTAGATTTAAAATTTACGCCATGGAGTATCCAGCTTTTCCTTTTTTCAACAACAGGTTTTTCAACCAATTTTTCAACCTGTTTTTCGACCGGCTTTTCAACCACAACCTCTTTTACGACTTCTTTTGGAATATGCGCTGTAATCAAACTGTCGATTTGTTCGAGTGTAGGATAGTTTTCTTTAGGAACTTCTACTGTAATACCGTTGTACAAATCGCAATATTTGGATTTCGCACCTTTGTCAAAATAATAAATAAATCCTGCATTAAAAGTAATATAACAATCTGCATTCGAGCCAAAAATACCCTGCCTGTTATTAGTTACAATTCCGTCTACTTCGCCATCAATTGAATGCATTCCGAATTCCGTATTAAGTTTCCAGTTTTCAGAAACTTTCCATTCGCTTCCAAATACTGCATTAAATTGGGCAGTAAATTTTGATTTGATTTGAGAATTTTGGATATTTTTAGGCCAAACCGGTTTAAAATAAGCTACACCAAACCCGCCTCCAAAATAAGGATCGACCGCAAAACATGGGACAAAGTAATATAAAAGATCAAGATTTCCACTTGCTATATTAGTGTGCATATTCTCAATCCCGGTTTGAACAACTCCACCATTATTATAATAAAAACTACCACCAGGAATTTTTCCTTCAATGTAATCATAATTTCCCAACAATCTCAAAGCGACATTTTGAGAAAAATTACGTTGTAATGATAATAATCCACCAACGTTATAATTCATTGGTGATACATCTGAGCTTAGAAATCTCGGATAAGAGAGACCAAATCCGAAGCCCCAGCTATTTTGATAAGCCTGAGCAAATAAAACTTTCTGAGCAGAGAATAGGGATAAAAATGCAAACAACAATGAAAGCTTTTTCATTATTTACCTCTTTTGTTTATTTTATTTAATATACCCTCTGAACTATAAAATAGAAATAGATTTAATTGATTATTAAAAAATATTTTCTTTAAGAATAAAATTAATATTTTTTTTGATTTTATTGCAATAATTCTTAAGGATTTATTTTTTTTATTCCCTCGCCCGCTTGATTAAGCATGCAACTTTTCTAAGCTTTTTATTTGTAATAAAAAGTGATTATATATTTCTATATGATACAAGTGTAAGTGCAACTATGATAGTTTAGAAATATTATATAAAGGATGAAACCATCCATTATTAATCACGATAGCGTAGTTATTAATTGGCGTGCCGATGTTGAAACAAAAATTTAATAATCGGAGGCGATGAAAATATTGAATTTGAAGAAGCAAAACAATTGCCTAAATAAGTATATTGTTCTTCACAGTCTTGTAAGTACAATGAAGATATATTCGATTATAAATGAAAAATTGGCGGATATACCGATGCATTATGTCCAGTCAATAATCACATAATGCTTTAAAAACGGAGTGCTTAAGCAGTTAAAAACTCCCTCACAGGCAAAGGCGTTGAAAGTATAATTTAAAAATAATAAGTTATAGTAAAGAATATCCAATCGTCACAAACGAAAAATTTCAAATAATATCTATAAGGATAAGAGCAAAGACAAAATTACTCGTACCTAAGCGCTTCAATCGGATCGAGGTTAGCCGCTTTGTATGCCGGATAAGTTCCGAAAATGACGCCTACAAATACACACATAGATAACCCTATGAGTATCCATTGATACGGAATAACAGCGTCAGCATCTAAAAAGGAACCTGCAATATTTCCCACACCAACTCCAAGGATTATCCCGATGAACCCTCCAATTAAGCAAAGAACGACAGCCTCAAACAAAAATTGCATTAAAATATCTTTCTTTTTTGCCCCCACGGCTTTTCGTGTTCCTATTTCACGTGTCCGTTCAGTTACGGAAACAAGCATAATATTCATTATTCCAACCCCGGCAGCAAAAAGAGCAATTATGGATATAACCATAGCGCCAATTTTAACCCCGCCAGTAATATTATTAATCTGAGTCATAATCGATTCATTACTAAAAATATCAAAGTCATTTTCTTTTCCTGGC
>Ga0181520_10001485_pt1 | contig 47368 bp, 32 predicted proteins | sample PEATcosm2014_Bin_29_FD_132451 | JGI IMG/M metagenome (GOLD analysis project Ga0181520, IMG submission 132451) | Peatland microbial communities from MTU Mesocosm Facility, Houghton, MI, USA - PEATcosm2014_Bin02_30_metaG | ecosystem: Environmental > Terrestrial > Soil > Wetlands > Peat | place... | reverse complement strand
TATTGAAACAGGCTCTTGATTCGTCAATAAAGCTGCCTGATGATTTATGCGAATTTTTAGTAAGCGAATATGATTTACAAGCCATTCTCTTATTTAAAATTGAAGATAATCAAACCTTGACTTTTTTAGGAAGGTCAAGTGAAGCTAAGAAAAGCTATAAGAAGGATACCGCTGTTGCATATTCGGCAGGTAATCTTAATAAAAATAATTTAGCCCCTTCTTTTTTTGAAATCCGGACCGAAAGCGAAATTCAGGCTTCCGAATACTCAATGTATGAAGGTTGTTTATATGTTAAAATAGCCGAAAAACAAAATGCGCTCTTTAAAATTGCCAAAAAAACTCCATTCACGAATATTGAATGCGATAATCTTCAAACTATTGGCGAAGCTATAGGTAACTTATTAAAATTATGGACAGGTAAAAATCCTTCTGATTCTATTTCTACAAGCCAAATTATTTCCGATATAGCGCATGAACTTAGAACACCTGCAAACAGTATAATGGGTTTTGCCTCTTTGCTGCTTGAAGATAAGCTTTCATCTTCTCAGGCTGAATACGTTTCTACTTTAAAAGACAGCGCTTTTAACCTGCTTTCTTTAATGAATGACCTGATAGAACTTGCTAAGACAGATTGCGGAATAAATAAAGGAATTCTTACGCTTATAAATATCAGAAGTTTTATTGATGAAGTTATTAAGGTTTTCTCGGATAAGATAAATAAAAGTAAAATAGAATTCATTATTAACATTGATAAAGATTTAAACGATTCCATCAGATTAGATGCTCCGAAACTCAGGTATATACTTATTAATCTGATTACCACATCATTAAGAATGACTGAAAGAGGTAAAATTTCTATTACTGTTTCGGCGTTCGGTTTAAACAAACTTAATTTTAAAATAGCGGATACAAGCGGCGGAATCTCTACTAATAAACTTAATGAAATTTTTAAACCTTTTTCTTTAACAGAGTTATCAATTTCAAAAATAGGCAGCATTACCGGTTTGGGGATTATCCTTACAAAAAAATATATTGAACTTCTTCAGGGCAATATTTCAATATCAAGTCTTGTTGGAAAAGGAACGGTATATAATTTTACAATTGAAGTTGAACAGCTTAACGCTATAGAGTCAAAGATATCAGTGCTGCCTAAACCGGGTAAGAAGAATAAAGTTCTTGTGGTTGAAGATGATTATGCTACTTCCCGGCTTTTAAGCAATTATTTAAATAAATGGGGTTATGAACCTACAATTGTAAATTCCGCCGACCAGGCATTAAAAGCAATTGATAAGGAAATTTACTTAGCAATTTTGATGGACATTATTCTACCCGATTTAAATGGCTTTGAGCTTCTAAAGAAAATCAGGGAGCATAAAAATGCAAAATATACTCCGGTTATAGTATGTTCTGTTGAAGCAGAACAGCAAAAAGCCTTTTTAATGGGAGCCGTTGAATATTTTGTAAAACCGATCAAATATAAATATTTAGTTGAAGTTCTTACAAGCTACCGGCTTAAGAAAGATTCCAATATTTTAATTGTAGATGATGATGTTCCAACGCTTAATCTTATTAAGGAAGCTATTACGCAGGCAGGATTCAATGCTATAGCCGAAGCGCATTCAAGTAAAGTGATGGACTTGATTGATGTTATTAATCTTGATATAGCCATAATAGACCTTGATATGCCTGAGCTAGACGGTTTTGAGCTGATTAAGCAGATAAAATCCAAACCTAAATTTTCAAAACTACCTATAATTATTTATACCGGCAAAGAAAACTACCAGGAAGATCTTAAAAAAATAGACGGATTGTTTGCCGACCTTCTGAAAAAGAGCAGCACAAATATTGAAGAGCTTTCAGAAACCATTAACCAGATGATTAATAGGTTTGATGAACCGACAACTGTGGAAGAAGTTGCAGTTCAAAAAGAAGGGATTAAAATTCTTTTGGTTGAAGATTATAAACATTCACAGATTATTGTCACACGGCTTTTAAAGAAAAACAACTTTGAATCTATAGTTGTTGTAGAAAACGGCGCAGAAGCTGTTGAAGCGGTTAAGAAACTGCATTTCGATTTAATACTTATGGATATGCAGATGCCTGTTATGAACGGCTTTGAAGCGACCGAGAGGATCAGGCAAATGCCCGACTATAAAGAGACTCCAATTATTGCACTCACAGCTTTTGCAATGAAGGGTGATAGAGAAAAATGTCTTGAAGCAGGCGCAACAGATTATATTCCTAAACCGATAGACAGCCAGGAATTTATTGAAAAAATAAAATATTTTGCGGAAAGCAAACTTAAGGTAGGTTAGTTTTTTAATTACCTGAATTTATTTGTCTTGTTGGATGCACTCTGCTTCCCATTTTATATATTCATTGTAAAATAATGTTGAACATTAAACCCGCTATTTTTAAATTTTATATTTTAAAATTTGTACAAAATGATAAACGAAATTCCAAAAGTTAGATTTGCGCCCAGTCCGACGGGTTATCTTCATGTGGGCGGATTAAGAACTGCGCTTTATAATTACTTGTATGCAAAACATAATAACGGTCAATTCATTCTAAGGATTGAAGATACAGATAGGAACCGCTGGTTTGAAGGCGCTGTTGAAAATTTAATTGAATCGCTTAAATGGTGCGGGTTGGAATATGATGAAGGACCCGGGAAGGAAGGCAAATACGGGCCCTATCTGCAGTCTCAAAGACTTGATGTTTACAACAAGTATTCTGAAGAACTTATAGCAAATGGCCACGCCTATTATTGTTTTTGTTCGCCGGAAAGATTGGATGCATTAAAGAAAGAACAGCATAAGCAAAAACTGCCGCAGGCTAAATATGATAAACATTGTATGCATTTAAGGAAAGAAGACATTGAAAAAATTCTTGCAAGCGGAATTCCAAAGGTTGTACGCTTGAATGTTGAGCCTGACCAAAAAATTATATTTGAAGATATTGTACGCGGAAATGTAGAATTTAATACAAATAATGTTGATGACCAGGTGTTGATTAAAAGCGACGGGTATCCCACGTATCATCTTGCCAATGTTGTTGACGATCATTTGATGAAAATAACTCATGTAATCCGCGGAGAGGAATGGCTTTCTTCAACTCCAAAACACATTTTGCTCTATGATTTTTTCAACTGGGAAAAACCTGTGTTCGCTCATCTCCCTCTCCTGCTTAATCCCGACCGCTCTAAATTAAGCAAACGCCAGGGCGATGTTGCCGTTGAAGATTACCGTGCAAAAGGATATTTCAAAGATGCTCTTGTGAATTTCGTTGCTTTATTAGGATGGAATGCAGGTGATAATGTAGAATTTTATAAAATGAATGAGCTTATTGAAAAATTCTCCATCGAAAGGGTAAATAAATCCGGGGCGGTTTTTGACATAGAAAAGTTAAACTGGCTTAATGCAGAGCACCTTAGGAAAATGACGGATGAACAACTCTTATCGTCGCTAAAAAACGAGATTCATAATAATCCTGAATTAAGCCCGGTACTAAAAAATCAGGGTTATTCCGATGCATATTTGTTGAATATAATAAGTGCTATGAAAGAAAGAGTTTCATTTATTAAAGAGTTTTTAACTAAGAGCCCCTACTTTTTTAAAGCTCCGGCAGAGTACGAAGAAACTGCAAAACAAAAAAACTGGACTCAAGAAACTCCTGAACAACTAAAGAAACTGCGCGATGCCTTTTCAGTACTAACCGGTCCGGCAAAAGAAGATTACGAAAATACTCTTAAGCAGGTAGCTGCTGATTTTAATATTGGGGCAGGTAAATTAATCCATCCCCTAAGACTTGCAATATCAGGAATGAGCGCTGGCCCTGGAGTATATGAAATTGTAAATATTCTGGGTAAAGAAGAAGTTATTAAACGAATTGATACGGCATTGAAAATAATAAAATAAATTAGTCTGGTTGTTTAGCCTGTCCACCATCGGGCAAGTTAATCAAATTCCTATTATTAAAAAATATATTTATTTAGAAATTTAAAATCTTTTCAGAATGTTTATATCCATATTTTAATAGGAAATTATCTTTAGGGCTTTTGCCATTCTCAAGGATAGCTTTTGGCCATTGCTGGGGATATAGAGGAAGAGACACGCTATTTTCAAGTTAATAAAAAAGAATATTATCAAAGTTTAGTCTTCAGTGAGGAAATTAAATTTCTACTTCAAATCTTTATCTGGTAATAATTGTTTAAAATTTCTAATAGATAATATAAAAATTCTTCTGGAGCTAATCCTGTAAATTATTCTATATTCTCCCTCAAAAACTTCGCGAATATTTTCACTATTCGATTCGGGAATTTTTCTTCCCCTGCTTGGGAAATCAGATAAAGATTCAACTTTTATAATTATTCTATCAATCATTTCATAAGCTGCTGTAATATTTTCTTTTTGAATGTATTCGAAAATATTTTCCATTCTCTCCACTGCTAAGAGCGACCAGATTATCTTCACTTATTAACTCTCTTAGCAAATCTCTTTTTAACATTATCATGGGATATTCCCAGACCGCTTCTGATTTGTTCGTTTGCAATTTTAATGTCTTCCAAAACTTCTATTTTTTCAACCATTGCTTCATACTCGGAGACGTCCAATAAAATGGCGGCACTTTTACCATTTTGTGTAATAATTAATGGTCGTTTAGTCTCTTTAACCCTATCAAAATAGTAAGCCGTTTTCGAACGAAATTCGGAAAGGGGCTGAATATCTTTATCTAATTGTATCCTGTTCATATATTTGCCTTTTTATATTTATATTGTCCTATTAAACGTACAATATTTTGTGCAATTAATCAACCTGAATTATTACAATAGTTTTGGATAATCTTATTTAAGGAGAAATAATAATTGTAGGCATTTTTATTTCCGGATAGGTTAATAAAATTCCTGCAATGAATTAGAACTGCAACTGTCTTATTTCTGCTTTGCTCCCCAGCTGTCTTTAAGCGTTACGGTTCTGTTAAAGACTAATTTTTCTTTGGTTGTATATTTGGTATCTACACAGAAGTAACCGTGTCTTTCAAACTGAAAACGGCTGCCAGGTTTTGAATCTTTCAGGGACGGTTCAACTAAAGCGGTTGAAACAATTTCTAATGATGCGGGGTTTAACAATTCAAGGAAACCTTTTCCTTTATCGGCGTCAGGAGCTTCAACTGTGAAGAGCCTGTCATATAAACGGACTTCCGCATTAATAGCATGTTTTGCAGTTACCCAATGGATTGTTCCCTTGACTTTTTTCTTACTTGTCCCTGTTCCACTCTTTGTTTCAGGGTCATAAGTACAGCGGAGTTCAACAACTTCTCCTTTATCGTTTTTTAATACTTCTTCGCACTTTATAATATAAGCATAGCGTAATCTTACTTCACCGCCCGGTACCAATCTATGATAACCCTTGGGAGGAACTTCAGTAAAGTCGGTCTGTTCAATATAAATCTCGCGTGCAAAAGGAATTTTCCTTGTTCCCATTGACTGATCTTCAGGATTATTAATAGCATCTAATTTTTCAACTGCAGCTTCCGGGAAATTAGTTATTACAATTTTAAGCGGATGTATTACAGCCATTGCTCGCTGCGCTTTTTTGTTCAGGTCCTCCCGTATAGCAAACTCAAGTAATGCTATGTCCGTCAGAGCATCGCGCTTTGCCACGCCAACACTTTCCGCAAAGTTTCTTATTGCTTCGGATGTATAGCCTCTGCGTCTAAAACCCGATATAGTCGGCATCCGTGGATCATCCCAATCGTCTACATAATTTTCTTTTACAAGCTGTAAAAGTTTTCTCTTGCTCATTACAGTATATGTCAAATTCAAACGTGCAAATTCTATCTGCTGAGGATGGTAAATTCCAAGTTCATTTATGAACCAGTCATATAATGGACGGTGATTTTCAAATTCAAGCGTACAAATCGAATGTGTGATATTCTCTATTGAATCTTCGAGTCCATGCGCCCAATCATAAGTAGGGTATATACTCCATTTATTTCCCTGCCTGTGGTGTTCAGCGTGTATAATTCTGTACATAATAGGATCACGCAGGTTTATATTGGGCGAAGCCATATCTATTTTTGCACGCAATGTTTTAGAGCCGTCAGGGAATTCTCCGTTTAACATTCTCTCAAACAAGTTGAGATTTTCTTCAACACTCCTGTTACGATAAGGTCCTTCTTTACCCGGTTCGGTAAGTGTTCCTCTGTGTTCACGGATTTCATCAGCGGTCTGTTCATCAACGTAGGCTTTACCCTTCTTAATCAGATCAACAGCCCAATTATACATCTGCTCAAAATAATCTGAAGCATAAAGAATCCTATCCTCAAAATTCCCGCCCAACCATTTTACATCTTCTATAATTGATTCAACATATTCAACTTCTTCTTTTTCCGGGTTCGTATCGTCAAAGCGGAGATTAAATTTTCCCGCGTAATCTCTTGCAATACCTGAATTAAGGCATATTGATTTAGCATGACCGATATGCAGATAACCGTTCGGTTCGGGAGGAAAACGCGTATGCACCTTGCCCCCCCATTTACCGGTTTTTATATCTTCATCAATAATTTCGTAAATAAAATTTTTCGGTTTCCTTTCGGCGGAATTTTCTACAGGACCGTTTATATCTGTCATGGTTTTGTCAGTCTTTTAAATGAATATGAATTTGATTAGTAAATGTACATAATTATAAAAATATGCTCAATATTTTATTTTTATAAGTACTGAAATGAGCATATAGTTTTTAGACATTGTTAAGATGTGCTGAAATATTATTTTTCTGTTATTTGATATCTAATATTTAATTATATAATTTGAAATTAATTCACTCAAGTTGACCGTCAGTAACTGTAAACCATTAAAACGGTCATAATTTCAAATTTTCATTTATGCAAAGCATAAAGCTATTATACTTTAACCATTTCAACGGTTTATAAAAGGATAAAACAATAAGCGGTAACTAGCAGTTATTAAGGAATTAAATTAAGATTAAAATTATCATTCATTAGACGATAAATATGGAAAGAAAAAGATTTTATAACGAGTTTGCGTCTCTTCCACTTGGGGCAAAGAAAGAAGTTATTTCATATATTGGGTTCTTAAAAAATAAATGTGAAATTAAAAATAAATAACCGAATGAAAAAAATACTAAATTAAATAAAAAATTTGTAGGTATATGGAAGAATAGAAAGGATTTGGAAGATATTAAATTTCAGTAAAATTATTTTATCGAGCCCGTTTAACCTGCCGATCGGCCTTGGTCACGATGTTTTTTCAAAGAGCTTAATAAAGGGAAAAACAGGAAGGAAATTCAACGAAGCCGAAGCCCTATTCAAAATCTTTCGGGCTAATTTCATTTACCAAAATTGTTTTTATATCACCCTATTTACCCTTCTGACAAAAATACATTTTAAATATTTAAAATAAGTGTAATCAAAATTTGCCAATAGCTAAACTAATAATAATGAACGGCCTGAAAGGAAAAAATATGTTTGAAAGTATTTAATTGTATACCTATGCCGGAATTACCGGTGAATTCAAAACTTGAAAAATAAAAGGCGTGCAATCAAATGCACGCCTTCTATCAGTAATATTAGCGCAAACTCACTTTAGTAATAATAATTTTTTAGTTACAGCAAAATTACCTGCTGTTATCCTGTAAAAATACACTCCGCTCGACATATTTGACGCGTCAAAAATTACGTTGTAACTTCCCGGAGACTTCTCTTCATCAACAAGTGTCTTGACACTTCTTCCAAGAACATTATAAACCACAAGCTTTACATAAGACTGTTTAGGTATATCGAATGAGATAATTGTCGATGGATTGAATGGGTTGGGATAGTTTTGACTAAGGGCATAAGTAGTTGGAGTAGAATTGGGCAGCTTTGAAATCCCGGTTAGGATGGTAGAATCTACTTTTGAGAGACCGCTTTCATTGGTTGAGAGATCGAATGCAGACAAAGCAAATCTATAAGTTTTCCCAATGCTCAATCCGGTTACTAAGAATGTATCAATAGTAGTGACGATAATTGGCGATGGTCCTTGGTTTGCATCCGTCCCGGTGTACCCTGATGCTTCGGAAGAGTAGTAAATTTTGTAGCCTGCCAGATCCTTTTCGGTATTTGGTGACCATGAAAGCAATATTCGTCCACTGTCTTGTGGAAAAACTTTAAAGTTCTGGGGTATTGCCGGGGGTATCAGGTCGGGTATCAGCACAGCGCGGTTTACATCTTTCACTGTCACGTTGCTTCCACCAACCTGGATTGTAAAAAGATTTAAACCCAGTGAATCTTTGTTTGCATTTATTTCCCAATACATCAAAAGCGAACCTTGAGCCGGAATAGTAGTAATTGTTGTGTCTACTGTTCCGGAATCAATTGAAAGCCCGTTGTACATGAAGAACTGAATCCTTACGTTCTTCGCATCAATTGTGCCGGTGTTAAATATATTAGCCTGAACAGCGAAGGGATTGGGTGTAAGGGCGGAATTCTGAATTAAAAGTGCGCCGGGAGCTGTAACGTAGACAGATAATGGCGGCAGTAAATCCTGGTTCACATCCAAAGATTTAAAAGTCTCGTTATTCGATTCATTTGATTCGGCAATAGTATTATTAGGATCAACCTTCACATAAATAAAATGATACAATGCATTAAGCGGAACAACGTATGGTACGGTCCCCGTATAGCTTCCACCAGCATGTAATAACGGGATTTGGAAACTACCGATAGGTGGTGCAACACCCACATCAGGATTGCCGTCATACAATACTACCAGAACATTCGAAGCATCAGCCGTTCCCTGATTGTGAACGGTCACACCAATTTTAATGTTGTCTCCGCTCTTGTATACGCTATCGGAAGGATTAAAAACTATATCTTTTTGTGAGATGGCAAGATCCGGCAGATCAAGTGCATAACCCAGAGGCATAAAATCTGCGCCATATCCACCGCTACTTTGAACTACTGAAACTCTGCCGGTGCCTGCAACTCTATATACATAATTGCCTAAATTCGTATTAAAAATGTAACCTTGACCGGTTTGCAAGAGTGTGTCTGCAACAATACTCGTGGAAGTGTACGGATATGAAGTGTCCCCAAGTTCCGTAATTACAACATGATTATTATCATCATACGAAAAGATTGAAATCTGGCTTTGGATTGTTGGTATAATAAACGCCTTGCCTGTATTAGTACCAGTCGAATCGGAGCAGCGTGCCATATAATCATAATAGCCTGTCCAACCGTCAAACGGGATATCTGCCGTCGTGACTGTTCCGGAAGAGACTACCTTCCAGTAGGTATCCTTAAATATCGGTATGGTTTTCACCTGCCATAAACCTAATTCGGTTGTAAATATTGTGTCCCCGGTGTTCATATCCGTTACAAGCACATTATTACTGTCGGCATATGAGATAATTATGATTGAGTTTTCCCAAGCCCCTGAGAAACCGGAGAATCCATAGAAAAGAGTTCCGGCAAATCCACCGTTAGCGGAGGGGACATAATAATCCTGGTCTGTATACGACAGGGCAGACACAGGAAGATTACTTACAACTTGAAGAGCTTTGTCTGATATGCCCGAAATATTTGGATAATCAAAGTATTGCCCGGAGTTTAATGTTCCGGCATATAATATGTTCCCCGTTGATAATTCTTTAAGAGCAAATTGCGTGCCATCCTGATAGGCAAAGATAATAAAATGTGGATCATAGACGGAATCTGCCGAATACATCATCCAGGTATTTAGTTTAGTACTTAATCCACGGCCGCTTTGATCAAGTGCGAAGTAACCGTTAACATACTCTGTTATTGGGTCTCCAATAAGAACCGAATATGGTTTATTCCCGCTGATTGTATATATTCCCTCGCCGGGACTAATGGAATAAAGAGTATCCGCTTTCATGGTTACGTTGCCGACAGTACTATCTATGTTGTTAACAATTGTAACAACAGTGCTGTCAAAATATGAGAATACAGCTATATCGGCAAATGTGAAAGTTGTTGCTGAATACAGGTCTGTATTGTTGATCTTTCTTTTTTTAGGTTGAATAAATCCCATTGGTGAGGGCTGCCTGGAAGATGGCTTGATTCCCCGCGGTGCACCCGCAATCCTGCCTGCCGATTCTGTTGAGTTCCTCTGTTGAGCTGATGCAACTTGCCAAAAACAAATAACCACTGCAACTAAAAGTATTAATTTTTTCATTATATACCTCCTCTAAATGTTGTTAGGGTTGATTATTTATTATTTATGTAACATTAAATTTTTCTTTTAAAAAATAATCAGCTTGCTGTTTTGCTGCTATATAATAGTCTTAATATTACAGTCGTTTTAAATAATATCCGGGTTATTTTATCAAAACAAATTTTCAATCAGCGTTGATTGCACAGATATTTGATTATTTGAAAAATAAATACAAGAGGAGATTGTTTTAAGATATATCACCAAATCTATATATTCTGAAATCAGGAGTTCCCAAACTATATCTTGTGACTCATTTAATTTTAAACTGCCGGTTTCCCTTTGCAAAGGAACCGATTTATTAAAATAGAATAAAATTATCTTAGTATTGAAATTAACTAACTGAAATATCATTGTCAATTAAAAATTCATTTAGCCCAAAAGTCAGGACAAAGGGGGCATAACTATGAAGGTGTGCATATATTTGTATGGTCTTTATATCTGCGTGTCCCAGAAGCTTGCTGACTTCATAGATCGAGACACCAGACTATATAAGCTAATTTCCTAAGAAATTTTCGCATACTTAAATTGTATAAAATTATAAAGTTTAGTACTTTTACAACCGTCAATAAAATTATAATTTTTCATTTAAAAATAGTACCGCAACTTTTGCACGTTTAGCTATAAATTAGATATCAAAAGTTACTTTATAATATAGGTTTTATTGCCGAAGTGGCGGAATTGGTAGACGCGCTGGACTCAAAATCCAGTCTGGCTCACACCAGGTGCCGGTTCGAGTCCGGCCTCCGGTACAAATAAAAACCTCAATTATATCTAAATAATTGAGGTTTTTTATTATACTTATCAAAATCTATTGGATAATTCACTCCCGAAACCCTTCGGGATCGAGTCCTGCTTTCGGTACATTAAAATTTATTACAGATGCAGCAGCCGGGCAGCATTACCCTACTTAAAAGCAATGCTTTTTAATGTTTTAATATTGCTCTATCCGCAATATCTTGTCTGAAATAAATACCATCAAAATGAATTTTATCTAATGCTTCGTAAGCTTTTTGCTTTGCAAGCTGTAAATCCATCTTCTCAGTAATTGCAGTAATACCAAGAACCCTGCCGCCATTAGTAACAATTTTATCATCTAAAGCTTTTGTACCCGCCTGAAATATGAGTATATCATTTTCTACATCATTCAATCCGTGTATTTCAAATCCCTTATTAAAAGCATCGGGATAACCTTTAGAAGCGGCAACTACGCATACTGCAGAGCCGTTTGAATATTTAACCGCATTTTTATCGAGAGCGCCTGCTGAAGCTGAATATAAAAGTTGAAGGAAATCGCCATCCAGAATCGGAAGAACCACTTGCGTTTCAGGGTCTCCGAACCGGCAGTTAAATTCCACGACTTTAGGACCTTCGGAAGTAATCATAAGTCCGCAGTATAAACAGCCTATAAATTTCCGCCCTTCATTTTCCATCCCTTTGATAGCGGTCGCTATAATCTTTTCTTCCACCCAATCTAAAATTTCTTTTGTTACTACGGGAGCCGGTGAATATGCGCCCATTCCTCCCGTATTTTTCCCCGTATCATTATTGCCTATCCTTTTATGATCCTGCGCCGAAGGCAGGCATATAAATTCTTTGCCGTCCGTTATAGCAAATATAGATGCTTCTTCACCATACATAAATTCTTCAATAATCAATTTGTCGCCGGAAGCGCCGAAAACTTTATCAATAAATATTTGTTTAATTGCATTTTCAGCTTCGTGAACAGAATTGCATATTAAAACCCCTTTACCGGCTGCAAGTCCGTCAGCTTTTATAACTAAGGGATATTTTTGAGTTCTTATATATTCCAACGCTTCTTTTTGTTCGGTTGATTTAAATTCCACATATCCGGAAGTAGGAATATTGTACTTAACCATTAAATATTTTGCAAATGATTTTTGCGCTTCAATGTCTGCAGCTTTTTTACCCGGACCAAAAACATTTATTCCCTTTTCTCTAAGAAAATCAGCCATCCCGTCAACTAAAGGCTGTTCGGGACCGATTACAACCAATTCAATTTTTTTATCAAAACAGAATTGTGCGATAGAACTAAAATCCTTAACATTCATATCTATATTGATTCCCAAATTTTTCATTCCCGGATTGCCGGGAAGAATATACAAAGTATCAAGGCTTTTACTTTGATGAATTTTGTAAGCTAAAGCATGCTCTCTTCCCCCGGAACCAATAAGCAGAACATTCATATTACCCATTCCCTTACTAAAAGTTGAAATTGTTTAGTCAATTGTTCGGTTAAAAAATCTCTTCTGTGTTTTTCCACAAAATCCGCATCGGGAATTGGTAATTGATTATTTGAATAGAGCAAATAAGCATTTAGTATTGCATTTTTAATTTCCTGGATATCATCAGGTTTCGTTATAAATGCCGCCTTATAATCTTCAACTGCGGTTTTTAAGGCGCCTTCCGGCAGTGAAGCAATTAGCGGTTTTTTTGTGCCAAAATATTCATACAACTTACCGGCGGAATGTGTATCTACATTTCTGGCTTTACCTACCATTAACCAAAGCACATCACTGGATATGATTTTTATCAGCGCTTCTTTATGATCTAAATAGCCATACTCTTTAACAAAATCCTGCAGCCCTAATTGTTTGATTAGTTTTCTGTTTTCATTACGCAAAAAACCAAGGAAGTGAAGTTCAATATTGTATGCTATATCGGGTCTCTCAATTGAAAGTTCCTTAAAAGCCAATAAAAAATACTTCGGTGTAATAAATTCATAAAAGATACCGGAATATGTGATCCGCATTTTATTATTTCCTCTTTTTTCCGGCAAGAGATTTACAAAATCTTCAGGATCAAAACCTTGTGGTATAATAAATATATCCTCAAAGGATAAAAACTTATACCAATTGATCATCTTTTCTTTCATTTTCCTGTTTGTAGCAATAACCTTATCTGCAGCTTTTAAGGCAATATATTCCATCCTCTTATGAAGAAATCTATGTAACGGGGTAGGATAAAACGCAAATTGGTTTCCAAACCAGAGATCGCGGTAATCAATAACTAAGGGCAGTTTGAATTCTTTTTTTAATTTCACAGCCATATTAATTGCAGAAAAAGGCGGTGCGCTTACAAATATTAAATCAAATTTTTCATTACCGAGCAATTCACGACCTGATTTAATTGCCTGCTTTGCCCATCCTTTTTTATTATCCGGAATAAGGAATGTACTGCTTATACGGCTCAGTATTTTCCTGATAATTTCCGGCGGCATTTTTACCGTCCCTTTTTTTGACAGCAACGAGTTTATATCTCTGCCCTTTGTTCTAACTATCCTTATATTTGCCGCTTCGGCTTCGGCTAATAATGATTTATCATGAGCATAATATCCCGTATTGGATGTAGTAAGAACCGTAGGTTCCCAATTAAAATTTTTCATATACTTGACAAATTTTAACGTCCTCTGAACTCCGCTGAGTCCCATTGGAGGAAAGTAGTAAGCTATAACGAGAACTTTGTACATTTAAATATTTTATTCCATAATTAATGAATAAATTATTTCCCTTATTTATATTCCTTCTAACATTACATATGATAATTAGGCGCTTCTTTAGTAATTATAACGTCGTGCGGATGACTTTCCTTTAAACCCGAAGCAGTTATCTTTATAAATTTTGTTTTAGCTTTTAATTCCTTAATGTTTTTCGCGCCGCAGTACCCCATCGAGGCTCTAAGACCTCCGATTAATTGATAAACTGTATCAGCAAGCGCTCCTTTATATGGAACACGCCCTTCAACACCTTCCGGAACTAATTTTGCAATATCATCTTCTGTATCCTGGAAGTATCTGTCTTTGCTTCCTCTTGTCATTGCAGATAAAGAACCCATTCCACGGTACATCTTAAAACTTCTTCCTTCGAAAAGTACTTTTTCGCCCGGACTTTCTTCTACACCGGCAAACAACCCTCCAATCATAACAGAATCTGCTCCCGCAGCAATTGCTTTAGAAATATCTCCAGTCTGTTTAATACCTCCGTCTGCAATAATCGGAACCCCTTTATTTTTTAGCGCCCTATAAACATCTGCAATAGCTGTAATTTGAGGAACGCCAACTCCTGCCACTACCCTGGTAGTACAAATGGAGCCTGGCCCAATTCCAACTTTAATAGCATCAACATTGCAAGATAATAAATCAAGTGCAGCCTCATAAGTAGCTATATTACCTGCAATTAATTGCTCATATTTAAATTTTTTTCTTGCTTCTTTTATTGTCTTCATTACTCCTGTTGAATGTCCATGAGCTGTATCAATCACAATAACATCAGCGCCGGCTTTAGAAAGTGCAGCAATCCTGTCCATAGTATCGAAAGTAACCCCGACCGCTGCTCCTACACGCAATCTGCCATGCTCATCTTTGCTTGCATTGGGATGTCTTTTCTTCTTTTGAATATCTTTAAATGTGATTAGACCTTTTAGAATTCCCTTAGAATCAACTACGGGAAGTTTCTCAATTTTATGGTTTTGTAAGATCTTCTCTGCTTTTTCCAAATCGGTATGCAATGGAGCGGTAATAAGATTTTCAACCGTCATTAAATCTTTAACTTTAAGTCTTTTATTTGGCTCAAACCTCAAATCTCTGTTTGTCAATATGCCCACTAACTTACCGTCTTTATCTACCACCGGGATACCGGAGACGCTGTATTTTTTCATAATATCCAAAGCATCACCAATCGTTTTTTCAGGAGTTAAAGTAACAGGATTTAGTATCATACCGCTTTCTGATCTTTTTACTTTATCAACTTCTATACATTGGGCTTCTATGCTCATATTCTTATGAAGTATACCTATCCCGCCCTCTCTTGCCATTGCCACTGCCATGGCTGATTCGGTAACCGTATCCATAGCTGCCGAAACCAAAGGAACATTTAGTGCAATCCCGCGAGTTAATAAAGTTGTAGTATCCACTTCTCTTGGCAGTACGGAGGATTTGCCGGGAATTAAGAGCAAATCGTCGAATGTCAATCCCTCTTTAATCAACAATGTTTCTTTCATGATTTTTCCATTTCATTTCTTAATATCTCAATTAAAAAAAGACCCCGCCGACAGCGGGGTTATCCATTTTCTACTCAAAAGCAGAATAAATTATCACTTTCCCTATCTCTGATAAAAGCGTATCTTTCCCAATATTATCTGCAACCCCGAAAACCCGCATCTTTTTCATTTTTAATTTTAAAAACAAATTTAAAGGATAACATTTTTACAATCAACAAAACATTGACTGTAATTATAAGTATTTCTTTTCAAGAATTATAATATAGTGTCAATAATCACTTATTATTAATTTTTCATAAAGAGATGCAATGTTTATAAAATCACACGGAAAATACATTAAAATTCTTTATTTTAGTGCAGTAAGAATAATAATTAATGATTTTAAATTTTAATAAATACCGGAAAAGATACGCAATTGCTATCCTTGCAGCATATTTGCTGTTAGTCTCAATATCTGTACTGCATTACCACCATATTAATATCCAGACAGGGGATTACGAGATAACAACCGATAAGCAAAATACATGTAATGATTTTTTCGATAAATTTGTAGATATTACGCATGAATGCACAATCCAGCATTTTACCGATACAATCATTAATTATAATTTTATTACTGTTTTTAATGTTATAAAAGAGACTAATGAACAAAACATTTCCATCAAGGAAATAATAAAACTTCCCCAGGCGCCGCTTTATAATAATAATTGCTTCAGAGCTCCTCCCCTGTTCATCTAATCCGTAAATATTTAGAAACTACCAATCGTTAAGATTTAAAATTAATTTATTTTGAACCTTTACGGCAAACTCAAAAGACTACATAAAAACAAACATATAGTTTTTAACAAACGAGGAGTTCATTAAAATGAGATGTTTATTTAAGAACAATTTTTTATCATTCAAATTAAAGTTTTTGATATTATATACTGTGCTCTTTCTCTTCCAAGGAAATGGAGCATTAGCAGCAGATAAGGACAGCGACAAAAAAGAGAATACACTCAATTATAAAATTACAGTTGTAGATTCCGCCCAGAATACTCCGCTTGAATTAGTTAATGTTTTATTAATGAAAGGAGACCAATTAGTCAGAATCGGAGATACAAATAAATTTGGAGTATTGATACTTCGTGAAGTAGTTGCCGGATCCTATACGGTAGTAGCTCATTATATCGGTTACAAAGATTATTCAGCTGCTGTTAAGATAGACAGGACGCACAGCAGCCTTAAAATACTAATGCAGGAAAGCGCAATAGGGTTAAACGAAGTAGTGGTTACAGGTCAGAAGCAGGATTCGCACATTTCAAATTACGTTGATATAACGACGGGCGTTAAAACATTTGAAGCCGAAACATTTAATGCTTCACCCGACTTAAGAATGACCGCAGTAGTGCAGGAAAATTTGACAGGCGCCGTTAGAGCTTCCACCGGAGAGGTACACATTAGGGGTCAGCACGGTGAGTATACTTATTTTATTGACGGAATACCAATTCCTCTCGGAGTATTCGGAGGATTAAATGAAGTAGTGGATCCCAAGGTAATAAAAGATATTTCTTTTTACACCGGTGGATTTCCTGCAGAATACGGCGGACAGATTGCTTCAGTAATTAATATCCAGAACCGGGTGCCGCCGAATGGTTTTCAAATGGATATTTCTACTTATGCAGGCAGTTATCTGACATCCAATAATGAAAACTTAGGAGCAAAAGTTGGAAGTTTTAAAGCGCTTAATTCCGACGGTCAAAGTATATCTTTGAGCAATAATACCGGCAGTTTTGGATATTTTCTTTCCGGATCACGGGAGGAATCCGACCGCAGAATTGACCAGCCGGTACAAACTTTATTTAATGATCATGGGTTTGATTATTTCCTATACGGGAAATTTGATTATCTATTAAGCGATAACGATTATCTTACTGCAAACTTAAACTACAGCGTTACACAAACTCAAATTCCTTTCGACTCCGCTGAAGGCATTAATTTTGACACTCATAATAGCTTTAATTCATTTCAGACACTCTCATTTTTTCACATTATTTCCAGTGAAGTAGATAAGGCAAGCGATTTATTTGTGGGATTATTTGTAAGAGAAGGAGGATTAAAATATAATACAAGTTCTTATGATCAGACAAAACAGTATATAGATAATGACTCAAGTATAGGTTATACAATAGACCAGAATAGAAATTTTGTATCATATGGAACCAGACTTAAATACAGCAATGAACTATCCCATCAGTTTAATTATGCTGCCGGATTTGATTTCAGCGCAACCACGGGGGCGGAAAATTTTCATTTTAAAGACAGCAGCGGCGCCGGGCCGACAAATAATGATAGTTATACGGGTACCGATTTTGGCATTTTTGTTCAAAGTGAAATTCACCCCCTTGAATGGACAAGGCTGGAAGCAGGATTAAGATATGACCAGCATATTGCACCGGTTATAGAGCTGCAGAAACAAATCAGTCCAAGGTTAAAGCTAAGTTTTTACCTGGATGAGCTAAATACAATATATTTGAGTTACGACAGACTTTTTATGCCCACAAATATTGAGGCATTATCTTCGATTGCAACTGAAGTTGGAGATTCCGCCGCCGCCACACTGCCTGAAAGAGATAATTTATACGAAGCAGGCATAATACATAACTTTCTTTACGGATTAACCGGAAAAATGGATTTCTTTTATAAAAACTCTTCGCCGGGTCTTGACGATGAGACATTAGGATCCAGTGAAGTAAAAGTGAATGTAAATATTAATAGGATAATTGTAAGAGGATTGGAATTAAGTTTAACATATAACGACCCATTCAGTCCTTTGTCCGGTTTTTTGAACAGTGCAATTATTCATGCTTTCGGTACAGGACCTGTTTCCGGCGGTTTTATTCCTGCTGATAATTCAACAACTCCCTTCGACCTTGATCATGACCAAAGGCTATCAGTGGTTGCAGGATTAAATTATCAACCTAAAGATTGGTTCGTAAATTTAACGGGGATTTATGGAAGCGGTTTATCAAACGGCATCAGCAATTATCAATACAAAACCGGTCTTTTTGATTTTAACACAGGCGCACATACAGCTCCATCCTGGATAATAAATCTTTCGGGCGGTTATACATTTGTACTCGCGGATAATCATTCAATTGAACCATCATTATATATTGACAACCTTTTAGATCATCATCATTTAATAAAAGGCGCTTTTTTCAGCGGTGCAAGTTTTGAAGCCCCAAGAAATGTTACATTTAATTTTAAATATCATTTTTAAATCTTTATTCTTCCGTCCCATCCGGTTGAGGAGGGTAATGCCCTCCTCTCTCATCCTAACGAGATTGACTAAAAAAATAATTTTTGAATTCACAAGTAGAATTAATATCTCGCCCGGCAAAAACCTCCCTGCCGGCTGGCAGCCTTGGCAATTCGACCTGTATTTTAGTCCGGCTATAATGGATGAACGGTCTTGACATTAATTCTGTGATGTGCTAAATTTACTCTGAATTGAATGGAACTATCAGAAAGTATTATTTAGAAATCCTGTTATTATTTTTACAAAGTTTTTTTAAAAAGCCTTTTCCTTTTTTTCGGTTCTCTTCAATTCAATAATTTCTCTGCATACGGTTAAATTACTACCGTGATGAAATAGAGAGATAAATTGCATTTATTTTATATTTGTGATACAAGACACATGGATAAAGGTAATAAACTCTCCCGCAGGGATTTCATTAAAATCTCTGCTTTAAGCGCAGGCGCCCTGTCCTTTGCTGCAGGCAGCCTTAGTTTTATCGAGGGGTGCAGTACTGTATACCAACCCGGAACTCGCTTTTTTTCTGAAAATGAATTCAAATTAGTAGAATCTTTCGCAGAACAAATCATCCCGTCAAATGACTGGCCCGGAGGCAGGGATGCAGGCGTTGCAAATTTTATAGATATACAGCTCATGAACCCATATCGCCGCTTTCAAGAGGTCTACCGCAAGGGCTTGGCAGCTCTTGAAAATACATGCCGGAATAAATTCAGTCAAAAATTTGAAAACCTTTCATGGGATTCACAAACCGCTGTACTGAAGGATATGGAAGCAGGAAGACTCGAAGGCAATATATGGAAAGATGGATTCTCCAAATATTTTTTTGAGCTGCTGCGCTCTCATTGTTTGCAGGGTTATTACGGAAGCCCGCGCCATGGAGGAAATAAAAACTTTGTAAGCTACAAAATGATAGGTCTTGACGAACCGCAGATAGTTGGCGAAAACCGGGATGGAATTTAACGCATGAGCAACAAACATGTAAACGCAGTGATTGTCGGCGCTGGTGCAGGAGGTGGGGTTGTCGCGAAAGAATTGAGTGAAGCTGGAATGTCCGTAGTGCTGTTCGAGCGCGGAGGTTGGGGAAACTATGATGAGCATGACAGCGATGAACTAATCTCACAACGCACCACTTCACTTGGCAATGCGTTCGGCCCGGACGATGAAAGGTACCGGAGAGTAGTTGTAAATGATGACGGTTCCACAAAAATAGTCGTTGCCAGCGAGAGCGAATACAACAATGTGGCGGCTTGTGTCGGTTCCGGTACAGTAAGTTATGGTGCTATGGCGTGGCGCTTCATGCGCGAGGATTTTCGAATGAAGACGACTTACGGACATGTGGATGGATCAACTCTTGAAGATTGGCCCGTTTGTTACGAAGATATTGAACACTGCTATGAAAAAGCAGAATGGGAAATTGGCGTTTCCGGCGATGCTTCATTAAATCCATTTGCAGCGCCCCGGAAGAAGCCTTATCCAATGCCGCCGTTTGCTTACAACAAAGAAGCAATAATGCTTGAGTCTACAATGAAACGGATGGGGTTGCATCCATTTCCAATTCCCATGTTAAGGAATTCCGTTGCACGAAACGGCAGGGCTGCATGTGTAAGAAGGAGGTCGTGCTGTGGCTTTGCCTGTCCGATAAATGCAAAGTGCGGAACACATAATACAGTAATACCAGCCGCTTTATCAACGGGTAATTGCGAACTAAGGACAGACTGCATTGTAAGCGAACTTATAATTGATGAAAGAGGAAGGATTAACGGAGTAAAATATTTTGATAAGGACAATCATTTGCAGGAACAAGCTGCAGATATAATTGTCCTTTCGGCATCTGCTACAGAAACGCCGAGACTGCTTCTCAATTCAAAATCGAAAATATACCCTGCGGGAGTTGGAAACCGCTACGGCTGGGTTGGAAGAAATTTACAAGGACATGCATATACTGGCGCAGTCGGTTTGTTTGAAGAAGATATATTCGACGATGTTGGTCCCGGAGCATCTATAGCAATCAGCGATTTCAGCCATCATAATCGCGGGATTATCGGAGGTGGAATTCTTGCCAACGAATTCAACAGGCTCCCTTATTTATTTACGGGAATTAGACCTCCCGGTTCTCCTACCTGGGGTAGGTCGCATAAGGAATTCCAGAAAAAATATTTCAGGAGAAACATCTTGGTAGAAGGTCCAATACAGGAGATGCCGTTTTTTGATTCGCGTGTTGATATTGATCCCGCTGTTAAAGATTACTGGGGAATTCCGGTAGTACGTTTATCCGGGCATAGGCATCCTATAGACTTTGAGGGGTGTAAATTTCTTTCCGGAAAAGCTGAACTGATCCTTAAAGAAGCGGGAGCATCTTATACATGGCAAAGCGTTGGCGGGAAAGGTTTAAGCGGAGGGCAGCATCAGGCTGGAACTTGCCGGATGGGCAATGACCCGCAGACTTCCGTCACTGATAGGTACGGTCGGGTGCATGATACTTCCAATGTTTTCGTAGGCGATGCCAGCCTGCATGTAAACAATGGCGGTTTCAATCCTGCACTAACTATAATGGCTCTCGGATATTGGGTGGCAGAACACATTGCCTCGGAATGGCAAAAAGGCAACCGGTTTGTTTAAACTCTTTTTCAACTACGATAGACCGGAGTTCAGTACAGGTTTCTTTGGGCTAGAACATTAACCAAAAAGATTTTACAAAGCTGCAGTGCCGAGACATACTTGCCCGCAGGCAGGTTAGCTGTAAAGACAAATAAAAGGAATTATGAATCCTTAGCGTTGCAACACAGTATTATCTATATTTATTATCAGAGGCGATAAATATGGCGCCTGTTCCATATAAATATATTAACTGTGTAACTAATGTTGTTTGGTTTACGCCTGTGCGGTATACCGGAACAGTTGAAACCATTAAAAAAATATTTTATTTATATCATTAAATAACGGAAAAATTAAAAATTTTTCTGACAAAGCATATGAACAAAATTCATAAATTGTTAAAGATAATCCTGCTTACGGCAGCAGTTCTGATAGCTGTTTTCGGAGGATTCATTCTCTATTGGGATTTAGCTTCACCTCAGGCTACCTGCGTATCTTGTCACGAAATTGAAAGTTCAGCCTCGCTATTGATAGAAAGCGGTCATAGGTCAATGCTTTGCAAGGAATGCCATGGAACCGCTTTCAGTAATGGTTTTCACAACTTAGTTGAAAAAGGAATGATGGTAGTGCATCATTTTTCGGGATACGGAAAACACAATGTGAGGCTTAATGAAGATCAGATAGCTGCGATCCTCGAAAATTGCAAACGCTGCCATGGTACAGAGTATGCAAAATGGTTGTCCGGCGGTCACTCGGCAACGTACTCGGCAATCTTTCTGAATAAAAGACACAATAGCATAGTGCAGCCTAATGCAGATTGCCTCCGCTGCCATGGAATGTTTTATGAAGGTTCAATAGCGGATCTGGTTTCACCGGTAGACATTAAAGGTCCGTGGAAAATAATTAATCCGGAACAAGGAACAATGCCGGTAATTCCCTGTCTTACTTGTCACGAAATTCATAGAAAGGGATCTGTTGCCGTCAGGGCAGACTATTCAGATCCAAAAAACATTTTTTACAAAAGTTTTACTCTGTTTCCTGTAGCGCTTTTCTATGACCGTTACGAAAAGATTCATAGGGAACCGGGTGATTTACCTGAACTGAAGCTTTGGGAAGGTGAAAGAAGGGTTAATGTCTCGGACGACCCGCATCAAAAAATTTGCGTTCAATGCCATGCACCTAACGCTTTTCACCAGGCGGGGTCAAGTGACGACAGAACTCCGCGCGGTGTTCATGAGGGGCTTAGCTGCCTTTCATGTCATGCGAACCACAGCAATGATCCCCGGCAGAGTTGTGTTAATTGTCATCCTGCAATCTCTAATTGCGGGCTTGACGTGACTAAGATGAATACAACGTTTTCCGATAAAAACAGCTCGCATAATATTCATTCGGTACGCTGCGCAGATTGTCACACTAAAGGGATACCCAGGAAAAAAATATAAAGGGTTTTTGATAATCCAAATAAATATATTAATATTTTGCAAAATCAAATTTTATAACTTTTAAACTTATTTTAACAAAACCTTTCAGATGTGGGGCTAATATTTTTTTTATCGCTGTTTTACCTCACAAAGTTGTAGTACCTTTATCATCCATATGATGGATTGCTGTAAAACATTAAATGGCTAGGTTATATTATTATTATCGGGTTGGTACTTAAGAATTGCCTTAGTTTTAATCATCAAAAATAAATTAGTATTTATTGTAAAAGCAAAATTATTTTTTTAACTTTACTTAATTTAACAAATCCGGCATGATCCTTGTTATTTATAGTCCAGTTAACTATGCTTAACGCCTAAAAAATGATATTTAATAATTTAGTTGAGGTAATTAATGCTAAATCAGCATGGAATAGTTGGTGAAAAAGATAATGAATCAACTGATTTATATCAACAAAATGGTTTAGAAGAAGAAATTGAAAGTGTAATAAACTCGTATATTGATAAAATCAAATTTTCATTAATTATCAAACCTGCAATAATTTCAATTTTAGCTTTGATAATTTCTTTTTTTATGGATATTTCAGTGGTACCCATATTAGGTAACATTTCTGTTGAAATAGCAAAAGCGCTTTTTCCTGGATGGCAGCCTGCTGCTGAAACTTTCCAGCCATTTCGATTTTGGTGGCTCCCTCCTATAATCTATGCATTATTTGTTTTTCTTGCCTATCTAACGTACAATAAATTAAAGGAAGAGGTTTTAAGAAATCCTGCCTCTGAAACAATCGATAGAGTAATAGATTCTTATAGCAGCATAATCGATAGTATTTCCACCGCATTACCTTTGCTTGGAGCAGCACTTCTATTAATTAGTATTCGGTTAGGAGAAGAAATATTTCTCGGTTTATCTGTCCCATTTGAGATAAAAGCCTTAATTGTTCTTGCAATAGGAAAACTTTTTGAACCGGTTCTGGATCAACTTAGTGTAGAATTTCAAAACATTGTATCACATATTAAGGATTTGAAAGAACGGTACTTTTCCCATGTACAAATTGAAAGTACGAAAGGAATACTTGAAAAATTAGGATTTAACAATATCCCTGTAGAACAGTATTCAAAAGTACAACTAACGGATATAGAAAATTATAAAAAAATAATGGCTGAAATTTCGAATATTAGTTCGGTTATCAAAGAGAATTATATTATTGCTCATAATCTAATGGAAAAAATTAGTGAAATGCCCATCATAAACAAAGAAAAGATTGACGAATTAAAATCGCTTGCAAATTCAATTTCTCAAGCCTCAGTGTCTTTAAGTAATGAAAACGCTGTAACCGGATTGAAATACTTAGAATCAATTGTATCAAAATAAGATGAATTAAAGATGAGAAGTAAAAATAGAGATAGCAAATTTATTATTTACCAGGTTCTCTACATTTTTGTAATTACTGTTTTAGCCTTGAAAGGCGCTGATCTGAATTTGAAGGAAGTAATTTCAAAAGATAAAGCCGTTTCAAAAAGCATCAGAGATTCATTGATGATAGTTATCGATTCCCTTTATGTTCAGGGCAACAAGTTCGAAATAAAAGTAGACCCTAATGTTGTAGTTGAAAATGAAGTTTTAAAAGAAAAGCTGTTGTCTTTGAATAAACAGTTGGCTAATATTAAACCTCCGGAAAAAGAAATACGACCTCCATTGGATCAAAAACCTATTGTTAATGAACAGACCTTGCTTCAGTCGCCCATATCTGTTACTCAAACATTTTTGCAGAATACCTGGAATATTGCTAAGAACACGGGCAATGTTCAAGCTGCAATCTATGATCCAAATAATATGAATAACCCGATTGTAATAATTCCCCCTAACCAGGAAAAGAAATTCGACCTGAAAAATGAAAACCAGGTAATATTGAAATTTGGCAATCAGCAGCAAACAATTAACGTTCTACAAATGCATCCCCCGGAAATAAAAATTGATAGGTCTACTACAAAGATGGATGCTTCAACAATTTATGTGCAGGATTTACAGCGAATTACCGATTTTAATGTTACTATAAAATATGCTCGAACCGACCAGCTAAAAATTACATACACAGGACCAATATCTGTCTCAGGACCTTATAAAAATAATAACGGCGATTTGGTCTATAATGTTTCTCTGAAATTAGCCTCTACATATCAACGATTTCAAGACTGGTTGGACCATTACGGTAATAATCGTGACGCCAGTGGTCGTTATAAAACCAATTTTTTCTTCACTGCAGTCGATGAAAAATCAAAAACTAATATTGTTATTGGTGATTCTTTTTACTTCACTGATTTTGATAAATAATTACAATTATGGTATACTTTTATGAATCATAAATTTAATTTTTTTTTACTTCTATTATTAATAATTCCTGCCTTTAATTTTGTTCATGCTCAGAATGAACCGGGTGAAAAAATTGTTTACTATCAAATGGAACCTCTTGATGACAGCTTATTTATTAAAATGCAGCAGGAGTTATTTATTGACCCGCCCGATCCAAAAGCTGAGATAATAGCCGATTTGCGTGACCCTAATAATCAAACGGTGTCTATTAAAGGAGTACTATACCCATTCCTTGCATTAAAACCGGAGACTCGGGCAAAAGTAATTACTTACCCTTTTAAGATAAATCTGGAAGAACAGATAAACTTTGGGAGTGTTTTTTCACGCGTTATTGAAAAGTTAAGAATTCAAAAGGTATTTTCACCCCCTACTCTTTATCAAATATCTTCCACACTTGGTTATATAAATCCTTTTTTACAGCTATTCGGCGGCGAACAATTTGGAATCCCGATTAAACAAGATCTTGGTTTTTCAGTTGGCATGGGTACGCCATATTCGGGACCTATGGAAACAAATATCGTGGAAGCAAATTTTCACATCTTAGGTTTTTATGGAGGTGTTCTAGGCCCGGTTGATGCATTTTCCGAAACATTAATCAGCAAAAATTTTAATGATATTTACGTCACCAGCGGGTATCAGATTGGATATGTTTTACCATTTGGCAATTTTTTTGAATTCAGTTATCAACATATTACAACCCCGCCTACTCATTCAGATAGTGTTTATTTTACCAGGAATGATATTGATGCATTGGGTCTAAAAGCAAAAGTACTTGCCGGAAGTTATTATAGCTGGGAACTCCGCTATCCGATAAGTATTCTTGGTTCAACTAGAGCAAAATTTTATGTCGCAAAAAATTTAGGCGAACTGCATTTGGGATTTACCGGACGCGAACTTTCATTAGGCGGCAGTACTTTTGATTTTGGCTTCGATGCTATGCCTGTCAGCGATGTAAGGCAGCCGGAATATATATTTAATTTATTGGTTCAAAAGATTGCAGAGACATGGGCTTCAAGCGCTTTTTCAATAGGTCCATCTATGATTCTCTCAAAAAACGATAAGGGAAATTTTGGAGCGGTTTCTGTCCTTTTTAACATAAGACTAAAAGTCGGATCGTCTCTATAATACTTAGTCTTATTCACTATTAAAGGCTTAATTTCAACTTGAAGTTAAGCCTTTAAAATTCAATTTTAAAAATTATGAACCAACTTATCGGAAAGTGTGTATTTCTATATATGATAAATTGCTGAGATATAAAGACCTTGCTTTACTAATCGAACACATCCTGGAATATATAAAAGCTCACCTGAAGATATATTAAAACTTTTAATGTAGTTATTAATAATATTAAGATCAATAATTTGGATCTGCAAAAATTTTGTCCGGTTCATTCTAATTATTTGTGAATCTATCTTGTTGCTTCATTTAATATCTTCAAGGCAGAATTGCTATCAAGGAAAAGTACTGAATTCTCATGAGTACGTAAAATAGACGCCGGGCAATTATTTGCGATTTCACCTTTCAAAGCATTAAAAACCGCGTCGGCTTTTGATAATCCTGGAACAACGGTAAAAAGATATTTTCCGGAAATTAAAGCAGGAACTGTTAAGGTAATTGCACTTTTGGGTACTTCTGATAATATTTTAAAACAACCATCATTAACTTGCTGTTTCCTGGATATATTATCAAGTTTGACTACTTTAACAAGTTTTGAATCATTAAATTCAGCATATTTTGGATCGTTAAAAGCAATATGCCCGTTTTCCCCAATACCAAGGCAAACTATATCTATTGGCGCTTCTTTAATTAGCAAAGAATATCTTTTACACTCACTTTCCAGGTCATTAGGAATTGAATTTATAAAATGAACTTCTTTGAATTTAACTTTACTAAATAATTTGTCTGTTAAAAAATATCCAAACGTCTTCTTGGAATTATTTTCAAGCCCAATATATTCATCCATGTGAAACGCAATAACTCTTGTCCAATCTATCCCTGCTAATGAAATTAATTCAATTAATAGCTCATTTTGAGATGGGGCAGCCGCAAATATCACCCTTACGTTTTCTTGATGTAATAGAAGTTCTTTTAATTTTTCTGAAACAGCTTCTGCAGATTTTTGTCCCAGTATTTTGCGATTACTATATATTTCTACTCTTAATTTATCCACATTAAATATTTTTACTGCACTATTAAAGCTCATCTTCAATTCCCATCAAATTAAAGTTAAATTTTGTTACCTTTTACGAACACATTATTTATTTCAAGTTTATAACCACTATCATTTTTTTCAATGTTAGCTATAATTAAATCTGCATTTTTCCCCCTTTCTATACTGCCGGTATAACTGATTTTTTCTCTATTATGTTTATTTTCTATTGGACTAAATATCCCTAAAACCTTTGCCGGATTTTTACTGCATATTGAAGAAGCCTTTATTAAAGCATCTTCGAATTCCAGAGGTTGATGTAATTCATGCCAAATACCTTTTACGGGTGAAGTAAGCCATGTTAGCACATTTGAAAATGCTATATCCATAGTCAGCATGCTTCCGAATAATACATATTCTCTATCCTTGATATGAATATATTCTCTGTTCTCACTTATGCTTCCATTTATTCCAAGCATATTAAATTCATTAAGACCTTTAAACGCAGCTGCAAACATACTGTCTGTTATAGCAACTACATTGTTAAAACCTTTACGCTTTATTATATCCATTACATATGATTTATCTACATGATATCCATCAACAATAATCTCAACAAACATGTCTGATGCACGTAAAACATTTTCGACTGCACCGCCGCCATCAAAGGATTTATATGATGATCCTGTTGGTCCGTTTAAAAAATGAACAGCTAATTTCAATCCATTTTTTATTGCTTTGTCATATTGACATCCCAAAGCGCCTGTATGCCCTGCAGCGCATATTATATTTCTGGAAGCAAGATATTTGATCAAATTGATAGCCGGTTCCCCCCATTCCGGAACTATATTTACTATCTTGATTAATCCGCCGGCAGATTCTTGTAATGTTTCAAACAATTGTATAGAAGGTTCGTTAAAAAAGTCGGGATTTTGTGCGCCGCTATAATCTTTAAGCTTTATAAATGTGCCTTCAATAAAAATTCCATTTAATACTTCCTTCCAGGGTGAATTAATATGATTTTGTTTATAATTATAGACAAACCTAAAGACCTGTTTCAGTTGGTCCAGAGGCGAGGCTATACTTGTTAAAACAGCGCTGGTAACTCCGGTTCTTGCATATTCATTTAAGGCATTATCAAGCCCTTTGATATAATTCTCTTCTTCCAGAATAAATCTTCCTGATTCCAGGTTGAATACGCCATTCGTAAGATCAAATCCGGCTATTCCATTTGTGTGAATGTCTATAAATCCCGGAAGTATATAATTATCCTTTGCATCAATTGTAATTGTAGATTTTTCATTATAAGAATTTTGAGTTATATCTTTGATTATACCATTTTCTATTTCAATAGTTCCTTGTCTTAATCCTTCCGGAAGAAGAATCATCCCGTTCATTATTGAAATTTTCATTCCCATATCGTTTTAACCTTTAAAATTATTCTATTTTATTTGAGCAAATATTTCGTTAACATTTTTCTTAATTTCTTGTGATGGTTTGGAAATAAATCCATCCAGGAAAAAAGCGCTGAATGAAACCAACAATTCTACTCCTGTGTAAATCGCAAATGGAGTTTCACTATTTGTAATTGCCGCATATCCATATTTAACAACTACAAAAGAAACAAAGCCAAGAGCCCAGGAAGCAATTGCACCCTTCCACGTTGCTTTTTTATAAACTAATCCGAACAATAAAGGAACTGAAATAGGCCCAAGAATTGCAGCGTACCATTCAATCATTGCATTAAAAGCGCCGTGAAGAAATATTGTAATTATTGCAGCTACTATTGTTAAAATACCAAATACTATAGTTGAAATCATACCAATTTTTAACAATGTCTTATCTCCGGCATTTGGTCTGATACTTCGTTGAAAAATGTCCTTGGTAAAAACGCTTGCCAGTGAATTTAAATCTGCGCTTATCATTGACATTGTCGCGGCTGAAATTGCCGAAATAAAAAGTCCAATGATTCCCGGAGAAAATGAATTAAACAATTTCTCTGCAGCCAGAACATATGCCTGCTCCGGATGAGTTATATTGCCGACAATCTGCCTTGCCGACCACATGGGAATATAAAATACTAACGGGTAGATTAAATATAAAGATGCCGAAAGATAAGCAGCTTTTCGAGCATCTTTAGGTTTGCCTATAGAATAAAAACGCTGTGCCAATCCCCATGTGCCGCCATTGTAACTAAGAATAATTACGATAGTATAAATAATTAAGAACCACGGCGAGACTGCCTTACTGAAAAAAGATGTATGACCGGCAGGCAGGTGCGCCCACATTGATGACCAGCCCCCGACATATTTTAAAGCCAGATATGCTAAAATAAATGACACTAAAAACTGTACTATAAATTGTACGAAATCTGTCAGCATTGTTGCCCATAATCCGCCAAATAAAACGTATAAAACAATTATAATTCCGAAACCCATTATTACAAGTTCTAAAGGGAATCCGGTTATCACGGTTATAATTATCGACAGAGAATATAGCTTTACTCCTTCATCTATAAATTTGATGCCTATTCCGCTCCATGCAAATAGTTGTCTTGTCATAAGGTTAAATCTTTTTTCAAGATATTCTATCGGCGTAGTTACTTTCAACTTAACCCATTTTTGAGCCCATACATTAGCCCCTATTACCATGGCAATAAATATTGGTATCGAAAAAAAAGTCCATACACTAACCCCATATAAGTATGCTATTGTTGCATGTCCTACAAAGACAAAAGCGCTATAGCCGGACATATGATGGGAAATCGCAGCTAACCACCAGGGTACATTTCTGCCTCCTACAAAATAATCTTCGGTGTTTTTTACTTTCCTTTTTGCTATTATTCCCAGTATGATCATAAAAACTGCATACACTGTTATAATAAGATAATCAGCAGTTGTTAAGAGCATCTGGTATTCCTCGCGTGATTATATAAAAGACTTAATCAATAATTTAATTATTAATTATTGGAGAAATAATTAATAATTGCATCGTAAATCAATCCCGTATTTTGTTTGGCTGAGTTATCTGTCATCCATGATTTTGCCCAATAGTTATAATCTAATCTTAAACTATTTAATAGTTCGACTATATTCTTAGTATCTTTATTCGAATTTCTATTATCGTTTTCAATTATATCATTAGCCGTTACAGCAGCCCAATATTGGAAATAACCCGCCTTTTCCCATTCTTCAATTATATTGAATCCTCTGTTAACTTTAGGAATAAATTTGTAAAGTTCAGTTAAACCCTTTGCTATTTTTCCGGGTGCCGATTTAATAATTTGGATATTTTCCCGCCATGCTTTCCCTTCATCATTATTCCGCCAAGTGTTAATTAAATTTTTAATATATCCCGGTGGCGCAGCCCGGGAATCTTTCATTCCGGTCCACATTATTCCGGTTGATTGTTTATCTGCAAATGTAATTGGGAAACTTATGTCATTTAGTGCGTCCATTATTTCACTGCCTGATATACCAAAAATATTTTCACTACTTTGGCTGATTAGCTCATTATTATTCAGTTTACTATTTTTTATTGTCAGCGGAGCTAAATAGAATAGTATTTTTTGAGTTTCATAATTTGGAATTCGTACTGCCCAGCTTGTAACACATGTCCCCAGCAAATTATCTTCAACAACTTTCTTAGCTGCGCCAATTATATTAGCTGCATTATCATTTTGTCTAACTGCAAAAACTCCATCACCGGACCATCTGGCAGAACTGCTTAGAACAACGTTATAACCCAGTCTTTTCAGGACATCACAATTATAAAATGCTCTTAGGTTTCCGGTATCATCAAGAATTTCAGGAAAAAGTTTCATATCTTCCGGCGTTAGTTCTTTTTTACTTAATTTTTTCCCTTTATTCCATAACATTACTTCTTTTGGAGTTGCATCGTTGTCCCAATAATTCCAAACCCATATAATAAAGTTTTTGGGAATATCTGATATAGCATTTGGGTATTTCATAATCATATCATCCCAGATGCAAGGATGAATCCCTTTTTTTATTAAATGTTGGGCAATATCAGATATATATTCAGCATATAACTTTCCTTCTCCGATTTGCTTAACCTTAGAAGCACATTCCGGACTGGTAGCAAAAACGTAAACTTCATCACCCCCTAAATGAAAATATTTAATTTCCCCGAATAGATCTAAATATTCATTAATCCATTTTTTTAGAAATATTTTCACTTCGGGTTTGCAAGTCGCATAGCAATCATATCTTGAGGGGTCTTCTCTATAAGAAAAATATTTTTTGTTTCGTAAAACATATTCCGCATGACCAATTGTTTGCAATAAAGGTATAGGTTCAAGGCCTAAAGATCTTGAATAGCTCAGTATTTTTTTGAATTGTTCTTTCGAAAAAGCATCAGGATTAACACACTCCGGGCAGGTACTCCATTTAATTTTACCTTCTACCTCCCATAGTACTGCGTTATATCCCATATCTGCTGCATTCTTAAGCCACTTTCTAATGTAGTCTTCTTTCAAAGCAACAGAATTTAAATCAATATGAAATACTATTAAACGTGTATTATCCTTTCCCTGGTTATCATCAGGTTTTGCGGATTGAGTGAAGATCGAGGCAAATATGAAAAATATAAAAGTATTTTTATTAAATAAAAGTTTTATCATCTCAAATCCATTCTTCTGCATTTGTTATAAATAAAATATTTTTAAATTTAAATTTGTAATTTCAATGCAATTAACATGCGGAAGAAGATTCCTTTTTTGCAAGCTAAGAGTCCATAGACATGATTTCCCTCAATTCAATTTCTATGCACTGTAATTCTTACTTTACCCCATGTCACCTTTCTTTCTATTGGATTATATGATTTTGTTTCGTAATTAGCCATACATTCAATCTGGTGTCCATCGGGACAATCCGGTGAAATATGAATGATCGAACTTAACGTATATCCGTCCCCCCAGATTGCCGGAATTATTTCATCGGTTAACCGTTCGTCGTTATTAATAACCCACGGATCCTCAACATATAACCGCAGACGATTTTCCCCTTCATAAACTAAGATGGATTCCCCTGCATCCGCTGAACCGCTGCCATTCCCTTTTCCAAATATTTTGTCCCTTACTACAGTCCCATCATCAATACGGATATTGCTGAAATATGGTACATTGAACAGAACCGGAACGATAATTTCGTCTGCACTTATATTTCCGCCTGACTCAACCGTGAGTTTGAATTTTACCTCCGGAGGATCAGCATGTTGAGGCGGTACCTTGGTACAGAAAACTTTTAAAGCCGGTAATGTAACAATCCGATCAAAGGCGGTTACATTAATCACACTATCTTTTACGGATACTGTTAAATCGTTTGAACTTACAGTAATACGAATCGGCTGCGGATTAACATTCTCACCGCCCCGGTTAAGGAGACGTATTGTCAGTGCGTTGTATTTATCAGTTTGTAAAAACTTTCCTTTATCTCCAACCGAATAATCTATGGCAGCATACTCCGCGGGGCAGTCTTTACGGATAATGCCGATTTCATTGCCCTGAGAATCTAATTCAAAAGAGAGCTTTCCTGCAGAATCGCTGACAACATTTTTTGTATTTATCCCCGAAGAAGAGTTGTAAATAACAGTTTCGTAAGTCGAATTGGGTTCGTAAATCGGCGGTGTCGTTACTTTCAAATGTAAATCATGAATTGATGGCCCCGTCGGAAGCCATCGTCTAGTATAAATTCCGAATCCATTCAGGTCAACATTTTTAAGTATAATATATCCTGGTTCGCGCTTGTCGCTTTCAATATGATATCCCCGCACATCAAAGTTCTGATATAAATCGTAGTGCGTCCAATGCTTCGCCGGCTCCACCCCTGTCTTAAACGTATCGGTTACAAATTTTATCGCCGATTCAAAGACCTTGGTCTCTCCGGGTTTATCTATCATATGACCTCCGTGGAATTGCCTGTATTCAATGGGTATCCCATCCCACATTGCTCCTTGATGAACTTCGGTATTCAAATAGTACAAAATATCCGAGTCCCCGCTGTACATACGAAGGTTTACGCCCTGAAGATTTTTAAAAGTATAACGGATTGGATAAAGAGTATGATTATCCGGGTATCCTACAAAATATTCCGGAGCCCCTGCAAAACTGACTGCAGCACAGACTTTATCAGGGTACTTCCCGGCAAGAAAGAACGACATGAAGCCTCCCATGCTGAACCCAATAATGCCCCGGTTATTCCTGCCGGTAAGTGTCCGGTAAGTGGAATCTATATAATTTACAAGTTCTGGAAAATAGTCCGCCATCTGAACTTGATATTTTACATCCTCATGATATCCTGCATTATATGCCCGCGGTTCTTTTAATTCGATATTGCCGTCCCACATTACTAATATCACATTGTATTTATCAACCAGGTCTTTAATTTTTTCATATTCGAGTTTGGCATTGTCGTCCTTGAAATGTCTTCCTCCCCAGCCGTGGAAAAAATAAATAACCGGGTAACGCAATCGGGATTGATCGTATCCGGCAGGAAGATAAATCCTATAAAACTTTTCATGCCCGAAAACTTTACTTTCATGCGTAAGATCCCGGTATCGTTCTGATGATTGGGAATGGACAGCCTCCGGATTAAATAAGATAACAATTAGCATCGTCAAAAAACATTTGACTAAATTACCGGTTAATTGAGCCGAACCTTTTTTCATTTTGACCTACCATCATTATTTAAATAATTCCCGTTCTGAAAGGATGCAAGTATTTCTATCTTGCTAAACTAAAAATTAAAGTTTATAAATTTAAGAAACAAATACAAAATAAATAACGATTGCGGCAATGAGAGCATTTTTCTGAATAAAATTTAATAACAACTGGTAATTTACTCCTGGAGATAAGCCGGAGATTAGGGATTTTAATTACAACCACAGCGCCCGGTAACAATAGAATCTTCCTAACGGCTGAAGTATTGAAGCAGCATTCGATGAAACCTTCGGGCAGCATGCTGCATGTTAATACATGAATCATAAAAATTGAGTTTTTGAGGTAATATTATTATATTTATTACGAATAATGTTGGGAATCGGCACAGCTATTATTACTCATAATTACATTATCAACTGATCTTGTCAATTATTTTTATGAGAGTATGAAACTCTAATGAGTGAACCGTTCTACAGATTTACCGCATGCTTCATTTGGAAAAACGCCGTACGCATTTCATGGTTGCCCGTTATATTCCTATTGTTGATTATGCCGAAAACATTGAATGCAAAGAGCGGGTCAGAGGTATAGGGGTGAACGGACTTAATATAACCGGTTGCAGCATCAACGAAGGAAAAATTTCTATTGAAATAAACAGTCCCTTTCATTGGCTGCGCAAACCGGTTATAACATTTCACAATATCAAACAAGGGAATTATTTACTGAAGATAAATGGCATTGATACCGGTACCTTCAATAGTTTGAACATGGAAAAAGGAATAACTTTTTTTTTAAAGCAATAACACAATGATTCACAACAAAGTTTATGGGAAATGTATAAAATTATTACCTGCTGATAATTTATTAATTAAATTCCGGGTTAAACCATGATTAAAATTATTATTATTATTATATTTTGTCTTTGTTTGTTTGTACAAACTTATTCTGCCCAGCGGCATTTCGCCATCCAAAATGTTCAAGGAAGAAAAACTATAAGCCTGAACGGCGATTGGCGCATTATTATCGATCCTTATGAAACGGGATATTTTGATTACCGCCTCGATGAAGATCAGAACGGATTCTTCAAAAATGCAAAGCCGAAAAGTAAAACAGACCGGGTTGAATATGATTTTGATAAATCGGAAATTCTCAGGGTGCCCGGTGATTGGAATTCACAAAAAGAAAAACTATTTCTTTATGAAGGCACAGTCTGGTATAAAAAATCATTCAACTACAATAAAAAGAAAAATACGAGGCTTTTCGTTTACTTCGGCGCCGTTAACTATGATGCAATAATCTATTTCAACGGTGAAAAACTAGGCGAGCATGTCGGCGGTTTTACTCCTTTTAATTTTGAAATAACCGGCAAAGTTAAGGACGGAGAAAATTTTTTCGTCGTTAAAGCCGACGATAAACGTTTGCGCGACGGAGTTCCGACATCAAATACGGATTGGTGGAACTATGGCGGAATTACAAGAGATGTCGATCTGATTGAAGTGCCGGAATCATTTATTCGTGATTATTTTATTCAACTCGGGAAAGGATCCACCGGTGATATTCAAGGGTGGCTCCAATTGGACGGGAAACCCTTTCCGCAAGATGTTCATATAAAAATTCCCGAAGCCGGCATCGACGAAGCCGTTAAGACGGACTTGAACGGTTTTACATCATTCAATATCAAATCAAAATTAACGTTATGGTCGCCGGAAAATCCGAAACTATACAATGTGATAATCTCTTCTCAAACCGATACGGTGAAAGACAAAATCGGCTTCAGAAGCATCCAAACAAAAGGATCTAAAATATTTCTCAACGGTAAAGAAATTTTTCTTCGCGGAATTTCTATCCACGAAGAAGCGCCGGTAAGATCAGGACGCGCATATTCGAAGGAAGATGCCAAAAAGCTTCTCGGCTGGGCAAAAGAATTAGGCTGCAACTTTGTCCGTCTTGCACATTATCCTCATAACGAAAATATGATTCGCGAAGCGGAGCGGATAGGAATCCTGGTCTGGTCGGAAATTCCGGTCTATTGGACAATCCTCTGGGAAGATCAAAAAGTTTTTGCCAACGCTTCCAATCAATTAATGGAAATGATTGCAAGAGATAAGAATAGAGCCCCGGTAATTTTATGGTCGGTCGGAAATGAAACGCCCCGCAGTAATTCGAGAACGGATTTCATGAAAAAGTTGGTTGAAATGGCGCGTGATGCGGATTCAACACGGTTAATTACGGCAGCAACGGAAATTCATTACATCAGTTCAAATACAATTATGATTGACGATCCGCTCGGAAAATATCTTGACGTGCTCGGATGCAACGAATATATCGGCTGGTACGACGGATTGCCGGCAAAAGCAGATACCATTAACTGGAAAATTTTATATGATAAACCGCTGATTATCAGCGAGTTTGGCGGCGGCGCAAAGTACGGTCTCCATGGCGATCTATCAACTATATGGACGGAAGAGTATCAGGAAAATTTATACGTTCACCAGATTAATATGCTTAAAAAAATTCCATTCCTGCGGGGAATGACTCCATGGATTTTAATGGACTTCCGGTCTCCAAAGCGCTTGCTGCCCGGTATTCAGGATTTCTATAACCGGAAAGGACTAATTTCCAATAAAGGTAAAAAGAAAAAAGCTTTTTATGTGCTGCAGAGTTTTTACAATTCGATGAAAAAATAATTCAGCGCTATGTCAAATTTATATTTTGTGCAAAAATATTAAATAATATTAAAATGTAATTGCCGTTGAAATGAGAAATATATTCACTTTAGCAGAATTGTTTTCTTGCCTTTCAAAGAATTTTATTCAAATATTTAAAAATAATTACTTATGGAATTATTGTATTTTAAAAACCGGTAAAACAAAAAACTATATTCATATCTTTCCTGCATTTATAACTATTATTACTTCTTTTATTTCAATAATTTCGTTTGCGCAAAATAAAAAAGTATTAATATTCCCCGGGTTTCAAACAGTGATTGTTATGCCAATAACCCGGGGCTATTTTAAATAAATTTTTTCATTGCTCAGTTCCTCTTATTTTTATTGTTATTCTTAACTTCAACTTAACAATTTATTCTGGCTTTGTTCTTTATTTTTATTTAGTTTTTAAAAATGCTCTGTTATTATTTCTTGGTTATTACATTAAACAGATATTTCGGAAATAATTAAAGAGTATGTAAAAGGTAATGCGTTACTATTTATATTATTGCATAATATTTTTATTTTTTACGGCTTCTGCTGCTGCCCGGCAGAAAAAAATATATACTACCATTCCGTCATCTGTTACAGAACCGGTTATTCTTGATGATCACTCACTGATAATTAAAGACCCGGCGCCGAATGAACCTCTACGGGATATACCTGATTCTTTATGGATGTTGAATGATATTATGAAATCGTTTGATAATATCAGCGCGGGCAACTGGCTGAATAAAATGTACATTCTGATCCCGGATTCTTTAGATTCCAATACAGTCCTCGGGCTCTTTCCGAAGAAGTTTATCGCTTCATATGAGATTTATTGGGACGGCAGGCTGATTACCCGCAAGGGACGGGTTTCAATTACTTAAAGAATTTGTAAGCAGATCATTTCACACCATTGTAATTTCAGGAAACATCGACAGGGCAATCGAAGCATTCGAGTACGGAGTGCTCGATTTTATTCCCAAGCCGCATACCGAAGAACGGTTGAAATTAGCCTTAGACAAAATTGAATCCGGTCATGCCTCAGATGGGCATGCATTAAAATATCTCTCGGTTAGGGAAGGAACAGAAATTCAAATTATTCCTGTTGAAAACGTCCGTTTTTTTTAAAGCTGCAAATATTTATGTCGAACTACATCTGAAAAACGGGCACATTGAAGTTTACGACAAACCGATAAAAAAGTTAACGGCGCTGCTGCCCGCAGAATATTGCCGGATTCATAAATCATATATAGTCGATACCGGGCAAATATTGAAACCATCACGTCTCCCGGGACTTAAGTCCAATAAAAACCCTGCGTATTACAAACATAATGAAAATAAACCTGCAGCTCATAAGGAATCGGGAACACCGCTTTCTGCGGGACAAGTCTGTAAAAGACGAGGCATAGTTTACCACCATACGGCTCCGTCTGTAAAAGTGCCGTTTACTAATCCGGAGTGCAGTTCACAAGAATTATCTGTACCGGGAGGAGTATTTGTGCTAAATTTTACCGGTAATTATCTTTACGTATTGTTACACGGATTTCAACTGTCTGCGGGGTTCGTTCCCTTCAGATTAAGACGAAAAAGGACATTTTACTAAATGATAAAAAACGAATTATACGATCCATCGAACTATCCCCAAAAGAGGAATACATAATGAAAAACTTTACCAAAACTTTGAGGTACTGCTTCATTCTAACTGCGGCTTGCATTCTTTTGAATGCCGCGGGCATTTCTTACGGGCAAAGCTTAACTATATCTCAGAACGGCAGCAAACCCGTTTCGCTAAAAAGTTCAAACGGAGCCTCAGTTTTTGTAACCGACGGAAAAGGAAAAGTCATATCACAAAAAACTCCCGGCGATCCCCGCGCAAAGGTAAAGCTCATAATCACTTTCAAAGATCAGCCGCTGGCATTATATAAAAAAAACGCTCTGATGAAGCAGGCATCCATATCATCTGTCTTTTCATCACTCCAGAATTCTCACAGTTCATTCAAATCTTCCCTTACTGATATAAAACAGAATTTGTCTTCACAATCCCATTTTGCTTACGATTTTAAAATTACGCGTGAATACTATAAGGCTCTTAACGGCGTTGCCTTGGAATGTAACAGCGGCATGATAAGCCGGATTAGCGCGCTTCCAATGGTTAAGTATGTCGCATTGGACAGAGCGGTCAAAGCGGATGAAACCCTGGCGCAATCAGTACATCAGATAAATGCAGATAAAGTGCAGGACAGCCTCGGCATTAACGGGAAGGGTGTTCTGATCGGGGAGATTGATACGGGAATCGATTATAGAGATTCAGCGCTTGGCGGAGGATTAGGACCGGGTTTCAGAGTAATCGGGGGATATAATTTTATAAATGAAAGCAATAAGCCACTCGATGATAACGGGCACGGGACTCATGTTGCAGGAATTATCGGCGCTAACGACAGTCAATTAAAGGGAGTTGCGCCGGGAGTTAATTATCTTGCAGTGAAAGTATTGGATTCACAAGGAGCGGGTTCTTCCTCCGACGTTATTGCCGGGATAGAATACTGCCTCGATCCAAACGGCAATCCTACAGTTGATATTGTAAACATGAGTTTGGGCAGTACCGCCGAACCCGATAACCCTATCGATAGTGCAGTGACTAATGCAACAGCAGCAGGAATATTGTTTGTTATAGCCGCAGGTAATTCCGGACAGGATGGATTCGGAACAATCGGATCTCCGGGCACATGCCCATCTGCCCTGACAGTAGGCGCTTGCGATTCACTTAACAATGTAGCTTTTTTCAGTTCCGAAGGGCCTGATCCCCTTTATTCAGTAATTAAACCTGAGGTTATTGCGCCGGGATATAATATAATCTCAACTTATTTAAATAATACTACGATGGAATTTTCGGGAACTTCTATGGCGACGCCTCATGTTACCGGGGCAGCGGCATTACTCAAGCAGCAGCATCCCGGCTGGACGCCTGCTGAACTTAAAGCGGCTATTATAAATTCTTCCGCTTCTGTCGGAGCTGCGGTATCGCCGTTTTTACAGGGAAAAGGGTTGGTGAATTCATTTGGAGCCGCAGAATTAGGTACCCTCGCAGAACCTGGCTTGATCGATTTCGGATCTGCCGATCCTACTTTGAATACCTGGATAGATACAATTCAAATTACGGTTAAAAATATCCGGACTACATCGCAGCAGATAAGCCTGCAGGATATTGAAGGCTTGCCTTCCGGAGCCGGGCTGAAATTCAGCGCAACTTCTTTTCTTCTTGCGCCGCAGAAAGATACCTCTGTTACTGCAATACTAACTGTACCTTCATCGGTTCCCATATTGAGTTCGCAGCCGTTTGCATATACAGGGAGTATTGAATTTGCTTCAGATTCGGATAAAATTAATGTTCCATTCGCTTTCTTTAAATCTACTAGCCTTGTAATTACTTGTGATGTGGCTCCATATTTCCTGGATATTGTCAACCGGGAAACCGGGTATGATGATAACTTAAATCTGGAGCAGGGTGTGATGAAATATATCGTTTCTGTTCCGGGAGGTAGTGTTGAGATTCTTGCAGGTATGGAAAAAGATACGCTCGGTTTTAAAAACTATTATTTTATCGATCACCCAAATATAAATACTACCGGGGTAACGTATGTTAATTTGAGCTCTCAGGAAGCTGCAATAAATGTTTTTGCAGATTCGCTCTATGACAATAATAACAATCTGATCAAGATTGATTCAACTTCCCAGGAGGAAATGTTTGCCGAGTTAGAATCGTTTCCTGGAAACGGTAAGGCATTTGGTGTAGTGACTATCTTTGAACAGCTTACTTCCAAGGATCAAATATATTTTACTCCGCTCGATTCCGGGTTCTATTTTCAAAAGTCCATGGTTGTTCCAAACGATACGGAAATATATTTTTTAAATAGGCATAAAAATGGTCTTGCATCCAGGCAGGATGCTGTCTTTCAAACCGGATCGAACAATCTTATCGGTTTTGGATTTAAGTGCGATTACAAAAATCCGCTCTTTGAGAATTCCAACTATTCGAAAGGAATACAGGCGAATTTCAGAGTGTGGAGGAGTTTTCTTGGCGCACAGGAATATGAAATCGATAATCTCGCTGTCCCTTATTTCCCGGAGGGTTTATGTTATTTCAATAAAGAAGATGAGATTTCCCTTCCCAACCAGTACACTTCGACTTATTTATGCGTAGGGTATAAATACCTCGGATCTAATCCGACTGAACCGGACTTTGGAACCGTACTTCGCACCCCGGAGTTCGTAAGGAACGACAGCGGGCAGGTTCAATTCGTTCAGAAAATGATTTCACAGGCTTCCGAAGCAATACAATCCACTGTATTTAATATTGCACATCTTAATCCCGGCGGTACTTTCAGCCTCGCAAACAATTCGTTTATCAATTTCCCTGAATACATTACATATTTGCAGGGCGATTCTTTATATATGATTTCAAATGGTTTTGGCGGGCCGCTAAATTACGCCTTTAATGACGGAGGAACCAGAGAGTCCAACGGCTTGTATGTCGAAACTGCTATATTTGCTCCTACCTGGTATGCGCCTCTGTTTGGGGAACAGGTGTTTTCCCATAACAGGCTTCAGAAAAAAGTAGAGGTCGGTGCAGCTTATCCGAATACTTCTGCATACTATATATACAAGAATTTAAAGGAAAATAGCGGTGTATACCAAATACTTGCAAATGCTTCTCCGTACACACTTTTAGGCCAATCAGGTCAGTGCACTGCTGATTTTAAATACCAAATGCCGGCGCTTTCAAACTGGCCTCAGATTACTGCCGCTTATTTCCCGGCTGTTTCTCTTTTCCAGGTGCTTGCCAATGGTCAGCCTGCACAATGGGTGCAAACCGGGCAGCCCGGGCAAATCCGCCTTATATTGTACGATCCTAACCGTAATATAGATTCTGTAACAATATTGCTGCTCCTTCCTTCGGGCGAAAAAATATCATTGCCTGTAACTACACTAAGTACACAACTTGCTGTTCTGGTTGAATATGATGCAGCGCTTCCAACCAACCTGCCTGCGGGATTTATTGATGCCGTTCTGCTTGTTAAAGATGTTAACGGGAATAAAGTTGAAATGACTGCCGCACCGGCTTTCTATTATGGAAGTACAATGAATAATGTTCAATTTGACTCACGGGTTAGAATGAGTTCTTTTAGTCTGAATAATGCAAATTCGGTGAAATTCAATGCCGGGGATACCTTGAACTATACGCTTTCTTATTTCAATTACGGCAATAATACCGCGCGTAATATAAAAGTGACATTTCCTTCCACATCATACTTCACGACGGTAGGCAGCCAGGTATTTACTCTCGATTCACTTAATGCAAACGATACTGCTCATATTCCGGTTAAACTTCTTTTTAATGGAAATCAGCAATCATCAGCTGAACAAACAGATTACTCGCCTTCTTTAAGCTGGGTCTCGGGAGCAACAACATACCAGAGGGAAAACTATTTGTTTGTTGATTTTGAAAATGTTATTACAGGCGTAGCCCGGTCCGGGAATACTATACCCGGTAAATTTGCGCTTTATCAAAACTATCCGAATCCTTTTAATCCATCGACAACAATCAAATACGATATTCCTAGTACATCGCATGTGACCTTGAATGTATATAATATACTCGGGCAGGTGGTGGCAAAATTGGTTGATCAAATGCAGACGGCGGGAAGTTATACGGTTTCCTGGAACGGTACGGCTCACGGCTCCGCCGCGTCAGGTGTTTGTTTTCTCCGGATTCATGCAGGAGATTATGTAAAAACAGTTAAGATGCTCTTTTTAAAATAATATCAATTTCGTGAGGCAGCAAATGCAGGTCAGCCTGCCAGGCTGACCTGCATTAAATAAAATTTTGAGTTAGGTACACCTCAAAGGTGAGCCTCACATTTCCTTCACGGCAAATATTGTACTAATAAATAAATAATATTCCGGTAATTTATCTTGTGAAAAATATTTTATTTATATCAGTCCTATTATTAGGATTCCTCTTTATTATGCCGGGCAAATATTTTGCTCAATGGAAGCAAGCCGGCGGTCCCGGGGCGGAGACATCAATACTTTTCCTTACAGCCTCGACGGTTACTATCTTTTGCCGGAACATATATAGGCGTCTTTCATTGCCCGATATGGGAAAGAACCGGACTGCCGCAACATCAGGCATGCCCATCACTCTAGCATAATGACTGCTTATAACCTATATAATATGAAAGCAAATAAAATCTATGGAGGTTTAATGTCTAAAAAGCTATTATTTCTTTTCGTGTTATTTCTTACAGTTGCTGTAAAAGCACAGTGGGTACAAACAAATGAACCTGTCGTAAGCGTTATTTGCCTGACAGTCTCAGGCACGAATCTCTTCGCGGGAACTCAGAACTCCGGTGTTTATCTTTCAACAAACAACGGCACAAGCTGGACTGCAGTCAATAACGGCTTGACGGACACTTTTGTTAATGCTCTTGCCGTTTCCACCACAGAGACAGGCGACACAAATCTCTTTGCCGGGACAGAAGGCAGCGGCGTTTTTCTTTCAACAAACAACGGCACAAGCTGGTCTGCGGTCAATAACGGCTTAACGAACACTGTTGTTGATGCTTTTGCCGTTTCCCCCACAGGGACAGGCGGCACAAATCTCTTTGCCGGGACTTTTATTGGCGGCGTCTGTCTTTCAACTAACAACGGCACAAGCTGGACTGCGGTCAATAACGGCTTATTGAACGTATCTGTTAATGCTCTTGCCGTTTCCAACACAGGGACAGGCAACACAAATCTCTTTGCCGGGACTTGGGGCAGCGGCGTCTTTCTTTCAACGAACAACGGTACAAGCTGGACTTGGATTAATACAGGATTTGCGAACCCTTCTTATGTCACTGATCTTGCCGTTTCCCCCACAGGGACAGGCGGCACAAATCTCTTTGCCGGGACAGATGGCAACGGCGCCTTTTTTTCAACAAACAACGGCACAAGCTGGACCGCGGTCAATAACGGCTTGACAAACGCTGTTGTCCAGTCTCTTGCCGTTTCCCCCACAGGGACAGGCGGCACAAATCTCTTTGCCGGGACCTGGGGCAGCGGCGTCTTTCTTTCAACTAACAACGGCACAAGCTGGACTGCGGTCAATACCGGCTTGACGAATACTGCTGTTTTTGCTTTTGCCGTTTCCCCCGCAGGGAAAGGCTCCACGAATCTCTTTGCAGGGACTTATGGCGGCGGCGTTTGGATGAGACCGCTTTCGGAAATGATTACCGGTATAAATGGTAATCATAATAATTTACCAACAAGTTATTCATTACAACAAAACTTCCCAAACCCCTTTAATCCAACAACAACAATAAATTATTCTATTCCTAAATCAGGATTGGTAACAATAAAAATTTATGATATCCTCGGCAGAGAAATAACAACTCTAGTCAATGAACAGAAAACCTCGGGTAATTATTTCGTGCAATTTTCCGGGAGTCATCTGCCAAGCGGAGTATATTTTTACAGGATGCAGGCAGGTAGTTTTGTGCAGACAAAAAAATTACTATTAATGAAATAATGTTATTATGTAAATTTAGCTGGCAATGTCAAAGGTGAGGTGAGGGAAAAAATGCGGGGATAAACCCGCTTCGTACAAACTATTTTTTAATTCTTTAAAATGTCGATCTGAAAGATTATCTTTGAAATAAATTATTATAAGTAATAAATTTTGTAAAATTCAGGAATTAAAATGCGCCCATATATTTTGGCTGAAAGTCATTGGGGAGAAATTAAAAATCAAAAAATTGATCTGGCTGTTCTTCCCTGGGCAGCAACCGAAGCGCACAATTATCATCTTCCGTATTGCACTGATATAATTGAGTCCGAATTAATTGCGGCGGAAGCTGCAAGAGTTGCATGGGGAAATGGCGCCAAAATAATTGTTATGCCTGTTATACCGTTTGGAGTAAATAGCGGACAGTATGATATTACTCTTGATATAAATATCAATCCAAGTACACAATCATTAATTTTAAATGATATTATTGATGTATTAAACCGCCAGAAAATATATAAGCTTCTGATTGTTAACGGACACGGCGGAAATAATTTTAAACAAATGCTGAGAGAATTAGGCTTAAAATTTCCAAAAATGTTTTTGGCTTCCTGCGACTGGTTTAAAGCCGTAAATAAAAGTGATTATTTCGAGAATGAGGGCGACCATGCCGATGAAATGGAAACAAGCCTTATGCTTTATCTTTCACCCAATTTGGTTCTTCCGCTGGAAGAAGCAGGTGACGGCAGTGCGAAAAAGATAAAGATTGAAGGGATAAACGAAGGCTGGGCATGGACTGAAAGAAAATGGTCTTTGGTTACAGAGGATACCGGAGTAGGGAATCCAAAAAAAGCATCGAAAGAAAAAGGAGAAAAATATTTTAAGGCGGTTTCTGAAAAGCTTGCCAGGCTTTATATTGATATTGCTGCTGCCGATCCGGGAAAACTTTATGAGTAATGTATTCACTACGGATAAAATAAAAAAATGGAGTGCATCTGCCCTGGATGTTTAATTGTGCGCTATTTTATTAGAAAAAGAAGTACCGCTTCACAATTCTTATATCAATTCTTATTAAAAAATATTTTTAGGTATAACCAAAGAAATTGTCCCCGCAATACATTTTTCCTGTGACTACTTTGGAGGAATATCGCTTATTTTGCAATAGACGAGTTTTATAAAAACTAGACGCTTGCTCATTTTGTGCCCATGTCGTTTTTAAATATTTGATCGCAGTATCATTCACTAAGAAGAGAATGTTGTGCGTAATAAGAACCTTTTTTACGCTTCTCATATTATTTTGGATAGATGTGATAAACGGAGGTTCATTATGGTTTCAATTATTAGAAAACCTGGTTACCGATTTATTAAATTTAGAGCATCCTATTCTAGAAACGGAGAAACTCATTATGCCTGTGATTACGGACTTAGAGGATTCCCGATCTGGGTAATGGTATAAAACCCCCATAAATCAAAACGACGGTGCCCGAAATATCGGGTGCTGTAATTATTTATAATTAATGATAACTTGAGGATATTGAGGAACGTCAATTGAATATGCAAGTCCAATAGTAATTTTTTCAATACTTTCCTTCCCTAACTCTCCCAACTTTTCCCCCAAACGAGTTTTATCGATTGCTCTGATTTGTCCACAGTGTACAACGCTATCTTTTGTTAACCCACCTTCACCAGCGGGAATAAATATATGGATTGGACTATTTTTGCCATAAGCATCAGTAATAGGGCATATTATTGTTACGGACGCATTAAAGTTAATTGATTCATTAGATACAATCACGCAAGGGCGGGTTTTCTTCATTTCATGCCCCTGCACGGGTTCCAAATCTGCAAAATAAACTTCTCCTCGAAAAATTCGAGCCAATTATATTTCTCCTTCAATTGAGCGCCAATTCGCTGCAGTTTCTTTGTCTATATCAAAATAAAACTTACATGCTTCGGCGATTTCTTTATTTATTTTTTCTTTCTCAATTTTACAAACAAAATCTTCAAGGGCCTTCCTTAATAATTCACTAAAATTCAACCCAAGCTCCTCCCCAATTCCGTCAGCTCTTTGGTATAACCTTTGAGAGAGCAAAAAATATTTTCTAACATTATTTTGCTCTAGAGTTTCTTCCATTTCATTCGCCTTTCATTCTATTTAAATTATGCATCTTCTAAGGAGTATAAATTTGCGAGGTTAAAATACATTTTTCTTTACATTATGTCAATGTCTAAAGTAACATGTATAAATTCTCCATATATCAATACATCCTATTTTATATATCGAAAATCAATTATCCGGTTATGGAACAATTATTAACGAGGAAAAGATGTGAGGTATTAATTCCATACAGTTCAATAAAGAATAAAAGCCTGCCGAAGTAGGCTTTCAGAGTATATTACCATAAAAATATTGTAAACTGTATCCATAACTTCTTATTATATAAGGTATTTTGCGGAGAGACCCCGCTTTCGTATGAACTTCTTCGGGGCAGCGATAGAAGAAGCAGAATCCAAGAAAATAACGCCGATTATAAGAAAACCAATTGAGGTACAGGTTTTAGCGGTCCGGCATTTTTTCCCTGATATCGTAATGTAATCCCGCATAATTGATATAACAATGAATTATTCAGAAAATTTAGTCAAAAAGAATAAACAGCAGCTCATTTCCTTTTCCGGCTCTTTAATTATTTCCATAATTTCAATTTAATATAATAAACAAGAGATAATAAGAATAAAATATAAGATAAGGTTTAAATTAATAAATTCGTCAGTTCAATTTAATTATGAAATATTTGGCTGCTGAAATTTTGATGAGTAAATTTACGGCAGAGATTTATCTTTTTGGAAGAGATACCAGAGTGGTTTGAGCCTAAGGCTCATCAGCCTGCCTGACGGCAGTTAAGGTAAGCAGGTTTTTGGCTGAGAATGGTTCGGTCTTGCCACGTAGTGATCCATGCGGGTCAAATAGTGAATCCTTTGGAAAAAAAACCGTTAAGGATGTAAGAAAATAAAGATGTTCTTTTTTTCGGAGAGATGCCAGAGTGGTTGAATGGGACGGTCTCGAAAACCGTTTACGCCATTAGGTGTACCAGGGTTCGAATCCCTGTCTCTCCGCCCGGTTTTTAGAAACCTCGTCTATTGCAAATTTAAGCAATATTCGAGGTTTTACTTTTCTAAAACTGTCCAAATAATACTATTATTACCATAAAAAACATTGTCATGGGCACAAAATGGGCACAAATTAACTGCTCCAATAGTTTAATGTTAAAGTATTCTTGGGGATTACTGCCCTATCCGCCACCAAGCATTATTTTGTCGAGACGTTCCCAATCAGCCACC
>Ga0181520_10001484_pt1 | contig 47370 bp, 41 predicted proteins | sample PEATcosm2014_Bin_29_FD_132451 | JGI IMG/M metagenome (GOLD analysis project Ga0181520, IMG submission 132451) | Peatland microbial communities from MTU Mesocosm Facility, Houghton, MI, USA - PEATcosm2014_Bin02_30_metaG | ecosystem: Environmental > Terrestrial > Soil > Wetlands > Peat | place... | reverse complement strand
TCGGAATTGCGCGGAGCGTTATGGAGCGCGGCTGTGTCCCGCGCGGAGCGGGATCAGCCGCAGCGCGTCGAGCCCTCAAGCCATGTTGAGTATTTTCGACGCGGTCATTCCTGCGAGGCTGCTGCGGCTGGTCTGCGACACAGCCGCGGTCCGGGCGCGGGGCGTCATGGAGATGTCGCCCAGTTCCCAAGCACGGACATGTCCGCACTTTTATGGTTTTTTTGCTGGGTTTCAGGATTCGGTCTCACACCCGGACGCGGCAAGCTGGCTATTCTTTGCTTGCCGGATCTCCCGGTCTGCGGGATGGTTCCGCCACGGAAGTCGCTCATGACGAGAAATACCAGGACAACTGCCACATTCCCGGAGCGCGGCGCGCGCAGGGACAGCCACCGGCCCTGCCGGGTGGAAATTCTCCGAACCATTTCGCGCATTGAACCTTTGAACCCCAAAAGAAACATTCAACATTCCACATTCAACGCCCAATATCGAAGGGGCTCGCGCCGCCGCCTTCGTTCAGGGTTGGAAGTTGAATGTCGAAGGTTGAATGTTTTCCGGGTTCATGGGGAGGGCGGACTTCTTAATACTAAAATTGCTTTGAGGTTCATGGAAAGGCTTTCCCGGGTTTGGCGCACGCGGGCTGGCCGGGTGGAAATTATTTTTATGGTCGCCGTGCTGTGGCTGGCGGGCGGATGCCAATCGCCGGTGCACAGTCTGTTCACGGCGGGCGGGGCGGACTGGCGGGTGCAACAGGGCCAGGCGCTATGGCGGCCGGGACGCGGGCTGCCGGAATTCGGCGGCGACCTGGTGCTGGCCAGTGACGGCGCGGGGCGGCACTTGATCCAGTTCGACAAGACGCCCCTGACCATCCTGTCGGCGCAGACGACATCCAACCGCTGGCTGATTAAGTTCCCGCAACGCGACCTGAGTTTCAGCGGATTCGGCCCGGGGCCGTCGCGATTTGGCTGGCTGTATCTGCCGGCGGCGCTGGATGGGAAGCCGCTGCCGAAGAATCTTCATTTCACGCGCCAGGCGGACGGCGGCTGGCGGCTGGAGAATTCGCGCACCGGCGAAACCGTGGAGGGTTTTCTTCCGCCGTGAGCGCGTTTCTCAAACGCTGGTGGTGGGCGCTGCTCGTGGTGGCCGTGGGCCTGGGGCTGGCCCGGCTGCGGTTTGACGTGGACGTGCTCAATCTGCTGCCGCCGGACGAGCCGACGGTGCAGGGGCTGAAGCTTTACGAGCAGCATTTCACCAACGCGCGGGAACTGATCATGGCCCTGCGCGCGCCGGATGCGGACACGGCGGAGCGGTTCGCGGGCCGGCTGGCGGAACGGCTGCGGCGGGAGACGAACCTGGTGGCGGAAGTCACCTGGCAACCGCCGTGGATGGAGCATCCGGAGCAGCTCGGCGAATTGCTGGGCTGGGTGTGGTTCAACCAGCCGCCCGCGGATTTTGCCGCGCTCACCAACCGCCTGGCGCCGGAACGGCTGCCGGGGCAACTGGCCGAGACGCGCGAATTGCTGGCCACTTCGATGTCGCCGCTGGACCTGGCGCGGCGCGCCTTCGACCCCTTCGACCTGCTCACCATGCCCGCGCTCACCAACCTGAGCGGCATCTCGCCGGGCCAGGGGCAGCAGATGTTTGCCTCGGCGGACGGGCGGTATCGGCTGATCTATCTGCAATCGGCGGTGGACCTCACGAGCTATCGCGCGTGCGAAAGCTGGCTGCGGGCGATTCATGCGGTGGTGGCGGAGGAACCTTCCGGGCCGGGCGTGACGGTGCGCTACACGGGGCGGCCGGTGTTCGTGGAGGAAATCGCCACGAGCATGCAACGCGACATGAGCCATTCGGTGGGGGCCACGTCGGTGATCATTGCGATCTTGTTCTGGCTCACGCACCGGCGGTGGCTGCCGATGTGGTGGCTGCTGGCGCTGCTGGGGCTGATCCTGTTCGCCACGCTGGCGCTGGGGGCGCTGATCCTGGGAACGATCAGCGTGGTGGCACTGGGGTTTGCGGCGGTGCTGCTGGGGCTGGCGGTGGATTACGCCGTGGTGCATTACCAGGAGGCGCTCGCGCATCCGCAAATGACGGTGCCGGAAATCCGGCGGGCGATTGCGCCGAGCATTTTGTGGGCGGCCATCACCACGATGAGCGCGTTCCTGGTGCTGAACCTGGGCGGCTTGCCGGGCCTGGGCCAGCTCGGCTCGCTGGTGGCCATCGGCATCGCGTTGTCGGCGCTGGTGATGGTGATGATTTATCTGCCGCCGCTGTTTCCGGAGCGCCGCCGGCCGCGTCCGGGCGCGCCGCCGTTTCGCTGGTGGAATTATTTTGTGGCGCCGCAAATGCCGGTTGTGGGCGGGCCGGGGCCTGGCGCCGGCGCGCCGCCGCACACGCGCGGCGCACTGTGGCTCACGGGCGGGATTCTCGTGGCGGCGGTGGCCGTGCTTTGCTGGCGCCAACCGGGCTTGGACCACAGCGCCAACGCGCTCCAGCCCGCGCACGGCGCGGCGCAGGCCACGCTGGACGAAATGACGGTGGAGCTGGGCCTGCCGCCGCAGCCGCTCTGGCTGATTATCCGAGGCCGGGACGAGGCGGAGGTTTACCAGCGGATGGTGGGCGCGGAGAAGCAATTAGATGCGGCCGCCAGTCGGCACGTCATTGGCGGGCACCTGCTGCCGGCCGTGTTGTGGCCGCGCGGGGAATTTCAAGCGGCCAATCAGGCGACCGCCGCAGTGTTGGGCGGCGAAGGTCCACGGCTGCGCGACGCGGCGCTGGCCGCCGGCTTCAACACCAACGCGCTGGTGTTGAGCGATGAGCTGGTGCGCACGTGGGCCCGGGACGCGACGGCCCGGCCGGTGGTCTGGCCCACGAACCAGCTCAGCGAGTGGTTGCTGAAGCGGTTCGTGGCGCGGACGGCGGATGAATGTTTCGTGCTGGGCCTGGTGTATCCGGCCACGAATCACGCGGACCCGGCGGCGCTGCTGGGCCTGTCGCAAACGCTGGCGGGGGACCACGCATTTTTGAGCGGCTGGGAATTGCTCGGGCACGCCACGCTGAAGCGGGTGCAGTCGCGGATGGGGGTGCTCATCGCGCCGATGGTGGCGCTGGTGCTGCTGTCGTTGTGGTTTGCGTTCCGGCGGGGCACGGAGATTGCGCTGGGGCTGGCGGTGCTGGGCCTGAGCGGGGTGGGTCTGCTCGCCACGATGGCGCTGGCGGGGTGGAGCTGGAATTTGATGAACCTGATGGCGCTGCCGCTCATCCTCGGCACGGGCGTGGACTATACGATTTTCATCCAGCTCGCCTTGCGGCGGCACGGGGGCGATCTGGCGGCGGTGCGGCGTTCGGTGGGGCGCGCGCTGATGCTGTGCGGCGGGACGGCGGTGGCGGGGTTCGGCTCGCTGGCGTTTTCCAGCAATCTCGGCATGGCGAGCTTGGGGCGGGTCTGCGCGGTGGGCATCGGTGCGAACATGCTGATCTCGGTCTTTCTGTTGCCCGCGTGGTGGCGGCGCGCCCAAGGCGGCGTGGCGGCGGGCGGCGCGGGGCCGGGCGGGCAGCCGGCGTTTTACCGGGCCGGGCTGTGGCGGCTGGGTTCCAGCTTGGGACGGGCCTTGCCGGAGCGGTTGGTGAAAGGCCTGGCGCGCGGGCTGGCCGGAATTTACTGGCGTGCGCAGCGGCAGCGGTGCGAAGTGGTGGTGCGGAATTTTCTGCCCGTGCTCGGCGGCAACCGGGCGGCGGCGGAAGCGGCGGCGCGCGCGGCGCTCCGGAATTTTGCCGCCAAGCTGGTGGACCTGTGGCGCGTGGAAGGCGGCGCCACGGCGCAGCACTGGCTGACCCAGGAGGGCGAGTTGGAAATCATCCACGCCGCGCGGCGGCGCGGGCGCGGCACGCTGTTCATCACGCTGCACCTCGGCAATTGGGAGCACGGCGGCCTGCTGCTCAACCAACTCGGCATCCAGTTGACGATCCTCTCGCAGGCGGAGCCGGACGACGGCCTGACGGATTTCCGCAAGGCGGCGCGCGCGCGTTACGGCGTGGCCACGCAGATCATCGGCGACGACGGATTTGCGTTTGTGGAAGTGATCAAGCGGCTGCAAGCGGGCGCGGATATGGCGATTTCCTTGGACCGGCCGCCCGCGCGCGGCGGGGTGCCGGTGGAATTTTTCGGGCAGCCGTTTGCAGCGTCGCTGGCGGCGGCCGAACTGGCCCGCGCGTCCGGCTGCGCGCTGGTGGGCGTGACGATTGTGCGCCGCCCGGAGGGCTATGCCGTGCGGGTGCTGCCGGAGTTCGCGTATGACCGGCAGGCGCTGGGCAATCGCGAGGCGCGGCGCGAGTTGACGCAGCAAATCCTGCGTGCATTCGAACCGGAAATCCGCAAAAATTTAGATCAATGGTATCAATTCACCCCCATCTGGCCGTCGCCGCAGTGATCCGGCGGCAACGCGGGATCGCCCGGAGACGTTCTTCGACGTTTAGAGTGGGCGGGAAGATTTCCACTCGAACCTTTCAAGGGTCGGCAGCGGGCCCGGATGGTCTCTGGGGCAGCCATGCGCCGTTCCCCCTCACCATGAACCTCCGTTCCGAATTTAAGGCTTTGAAGGATTGGGAAGACCTTGGGCTAAGTAGTTTAACGCTTACCCTCACCCCGGCCCTCTCCCCCGGGGAGAGGGAGGCACGCTCCCCGCGTAGCGAGAAAACCTGCGACGGGATTGGTGAGAGCCGCTTTCGGTTTTCACGCCGACCACTATCCGCGTTCCTTCTCCCCGGGGGAGAAGGCCAGGATGAGGGGGAAGGGCGTCTCCAACGACCCAGCCGCGATCTGCTCTGTGAGAAACCTCTGCCTTGGCTTTACCCATTAAAAACGTCGAGGAACCCCCGGAGGCTGCCGCGCCTGCCCGGCGCGTTCGCGTTCGCGGCGGCGGGCGCGCTGCTGCTGTTGGCCTCGCTCGTGGCCGGGGCCGCGGATGAGGCAGCGCAATTCAACCGCTGGTTCGAAGTGCAGACCAATTTGCAAAGCTGGTCCGGGGATTTCACGCAGACGCGGCATCTCACGGTTTTGAACCAGCCGCTGGTGTCCACGGGCAAGGTGTGGGTCAAGCGCGGCGAATTCCGCTGGGAGCTGGGCCAGCCGGCGCAGACCATCGTGGTGCGCACGCCGGATCAATTGCTCATCGTGTATCCGCGGCTCAAGCGGGCGGAAAAATATCCGCTGGACGCCGCGGCGCCGGGGCCGATGAAGGACGCGCTGGCGCTGCTGGACGCCAGCCTGCCGCGCGACCGCGCTTCGATGGAGGAACATTTCCGGCTGGTGTCCGCGGCGATGACGAATGACATTTTGCAAATGACGCTGCAGCCGCGGAGCGAGGCGGCGCGCAAGATGATCGGCGAGGTGGTGATCGGCTTTCACACGAACGACTTCCTGATCGCCAGCACGGAGATGAAATTTGCGGACGGGTCGAGCCTGCAGAACACGTTTACGAACATCGTCCTCAACCAGCCGCCGGCGGAGGACTTATTCACGGCCAAGGTGCCGGCGGATTATTCGGTCACAGAACCATTAAAACAATGAACCCGCGGGCTACGAGCACTTCGGCCGGGGGCGCCCGGCAGCCATGAGCGCCGCGCCCGATGTTCTGGAGCTGGCCATGCGCTCGCTGCCGCACGGGCCGGAGTTCCGGTTTGTGGACCGGATGATCAGCCTGACGCCGGGCGTGGAGGGCGTGGGCGAGTACCGCGTGCGCGGGGATGAATATTATCTGCGCGGGCATCTGCCGGGCGAACCGATTTTGCCGGGCGTGCTGCTGGTGGAAGCCGCCGCGCAGGTGGCGGGCATGGTGGCGCAGGAGGATCCGGCGCATCCGCGCTGGCCGCGGATGAAGCTGGCGGCGCTGCGGGCGGTGAAGATCCTGGGCTCGGCGCGGCCGGGGGAGACGCTGCGCATCGAGGCGGCCATCACGGGCCGGCTGGGGCCGATGATCCAGGCGCGGGTATCCGCGTTTGTGGCGGGGGCCCGGGTGCTGTCGGCGGAACTGGCGCTGAACGGCGTCGAGCCCGAACCCAAGCCATGACGCCGCCGGCCGAAAGTTCCGCGAGACGCTTTCAATTCGAGCGCGACACCTTCGCGTTCCCGCACGAGCTGGCGTGGAAATATCACTTCGACCCCGTCACCGGGGCGATGACCACTTTCAAGGCGGAGCCGCCGCCAACGTATTATCATCGGTGCTTCGTGCTGGTGCGCGCCGCGCGGTTGTTTTTCGATTATGCGCGGTTTGCGCCGGAGCTGCCGCCGGCGGACGCGGCGACGTACCGGCGGCTGGTGCGGCGCGTCATCGCGCGCAACCCGCGGCGCCCCGGCGCCGAAGCGGAGCGGGTGGTCATTCCCGGCTACGACGGGCTGCGCGCGTTCAGCCAGGCCCACGAGGCGGTGCTCAAGGCGAACTGCGGCGCGGCGTGGGAATCGTATTTTTTACGGAGCCACTGGCGGATGATTTTTCCCGTGTCGGGGCGGTTCCAGGAAAAGATGGCGGAGAAGTTGAAGCACTCGCTGGCGCGGCGGAGCGTGGCGCTGGTGCATTTGTTTCGCTTCCCGCAGCTCACGATCAACCACGGGATCGTGCTGTACCGGTTTGCGGAGTCGGACCGGGAGATTGAATTTCTGGCGTACGATCCGAACCTGCCGGCGGGGCCGGTGACGCTGGTGTATGAGAAAGCGGGGCGGCGGTTCACGTTTGCGCCGAGCGTGTATTGGGGCGGTGGGGAGCTGAGCGTGCTGGAAATCTTTTGCGACTGGCCGTACTGAAGCCGGTTCAGCGCTTGGGCCGGGGCCGCCAGAAGGCCAGGCCGAAGAAGAACGTGCCGCAGGTGTTGAGGCCGAGAATGTAGCCGATCTTGTAGGGCCGGCCGTCGTTGTGGGCGGCGTAGATCGGCAGGTCGTGGCCCAGCAGCAGCCCCGGCAGGGCCGCGGGCATGAGCGCGCCCTCGAGCAGGCCGGTGTGGAAGCCGGCGACGTAGTCCGGCCCGTAAAAGCGCTTGGCGGCCCAGCTCTGCGTGAAACCCAAGGCCAGCGTGAGGAGGGTGAGGGCCACGAATTTGATGAGGATTCCCTTCACTCGGGAAGGAATTGTGGGAGCGCCGGTCACCGGGGTTGCGTGTGCGTGTGCGGGTTCAGCCATCCGATAAAGGATGTTCGCGCCCCGTGCGCCCGGCAAGCAGATAATGTCCCCGGCGCCGCTTCGCCAAGCCAAGCTCACGCTTACGGGCAGCGACGCCGGCCCGGTCTGGAAAGTGGAGCTGTGGGCGAACAAGCTGGGCGATCCGGCCGAGGAAGCCAACGTGGGCACGGTGAGACTTTCGGCAGCGGACGGCAACATCGGGCGGGCCGACCTGCATTCGGGCAAGGCGAACTGACCTTACACCTGGTTGCGCTCGGCGTAATAGCGGTAGCGGTTGATGCGATAGACCCAGGCGAGGATTTCGGCCACGGCGGCGTAGAGGTGGGCGGGGACTTCGCCGCCAACGCGGGCGTGTTTGAAGAGCAGGCGGGCCAACGGCCGGTTTTCGATGATCGGCACCTGGTGTTGGCGGGCAATTTCGCGGATTTGCTGGGCGTTGAGGCGGATGCCCTTGGCGACGACCTTGGGCGCCTTCATGGTCTTGCGGTCGTAGCGCAGGGCCACGGCGATGTGGGTGGGGTTGGTCACCACGACGTCGGCCTTGGGGACTTCGGCGAGCTGTTTGGCCTTGGTGGCGGTGCGGCGGCGGCGGCGGCGGGCGGTTTTCACCTGCTGGTTGCCCTCGGAGTTCTTGGCCTCCTCCTTCAGTTCCTCCTTGGTCATCATGAGGTCGCGCCCGACCTTCCAATATTGGTAGCCGTAATCGGCCACGGCCACGACCAGCAGCGCCAGGGACACGCGCAGGAGAATGCCCAGGCCGGTCTGGCCGAGGAATTCGGCGAGGCGTCCCACGCTGACGGCGGTGGTGAAGATGGGGTCGTCCATGATCGAGCGGATTTCCGAATACGACAGGGCGAGCACGATGGCGAACTTGGCCAGGCCGAGGAGGGTGGGCACGACCGACTGGTTCGAGAAGAGCCGGTGGAAGCCCTCGACGGGATTCAGGCGGTTCCAGTTGGGGGTGAGGACTTCGGAGGCGGTTTGAAAGCGGTTTTGGATGGCGCCGGCCACGAGCCCGGCCAGCATGAGGGTGATGACGAAGGGCCCGGCGCACTTAAACACCATGAGCGCGGCGGTGACGCCATAAGCCTGGAGGGAATCCGGGGAGATGGTGGTGTCGTACAGGTGGCTGAAGACCTGCACCTCGGTGTTGGCGAGGAGGTGCCAGGTCTCGCGGCCAAAGAAGGTGAGCGCGGCCACGCTGCCGAAGAGGATGAAGACCGTCTGCACCTCGTCGCTGCGGGGGGACTGGCCATGCTTGATGGCCTCGTCCAGCTTGCGCTGGGACGGCTGCTCGGTTTTCTCGCCTGAACTCTCGTCGGCCATGGTGGCAGGGAAATGGGTTAAGCGGCCTGGCGGCGCGGGCGGGGGGTGACGGGAGGTTTCATTGGGCGCCGTTGAGCAATTGGGCCAGGCCGAGGAGGTCATCCGGCAGCCGCTCCAGGGAATTGGCGATGTACTGGGCCGAGATTTGGAGCGTGAAGCCGAAAACGATCAGGCCCACGGCAATGCGGATGCCGAAGCTTTCGGCGAAGACGTTCATCTGCGGCACCGCGCGGCTCATGACGGAGAAGAACACGGTGATGGTGAACGACACCGCCATGACCGGGGCCGCGATTTGGAGCGCGAGCACGAAAATCCGCCCGGTGCGCGCGACGAGCAGTTCGAACAGCGACGAGCTCAGGTGCCCGCCGCCGATGGGCAGCACGTCGAACGAGCGGGCCAGGCCGAGCAGGAGACCGTGGTGCAAATCCAGGGACAGCATGGTGATGGTGGCGACGAAAAAGAGGATCAGGCCCGGCACTTGTTCCGACTGGCCGGACAAGGGGTCCATCATGGCGGCCATGTTCAGGCCCAGTTCGTTGGAGATGACGATGCCGCCGATGTCCGCCGCAAAGAACGCGGCGCGGGCAAAGAAGCCGAAGAGCAGGCCGATGGCCAGTTCGCGGGTGAGCAGTCCGAAGACCGCCAGCAAATCGAGATGGCGGACGTCGAAGGGGGGCAGTTGCGGCGCCAGCAACAGGGCGGCCAGCGCGGCGAGAGCCACGCGCAGCGTGGCCGGGAAGTTCATGGCGGAAAAGAACGGGAGGGCGAACAGGAACGCGCCGACCCGGACAAACACCAGGAACCAGTTGTAAAAATCCACGTCCATGCGCTTGGGGGCGAGGGCCGGAGGGAGGGATGGCGGCCCGCGCGGCGGCGCGGCGCCTCAGCCCTCCGGCGACCGTTTCAGCGGGCCACCTCCGGCATTTTCATGATGACGGCGGTGGTGAAATCCACGAGCGAGCGCACGATCCAGGGCAGCAGCAGGAGCAGCACGCCGATGACGGCGAGCGCCTTGGGCACGAAGGCCAGCGTCTGCTCATGGATGGTGGTCACGGCCTGGAACAGGCTGATGGCGAGCCCCACGATCATGGCCGTCAGGAGAATGGGCGCGGCGATGGTGAGGGCCTGGAAGATCATGTCTTTCAACAGTTCGATGGCAAATTCAGGGTTCATAAAAATTCACATGCCAAAACTCCGCACCAGGGACTGGACGATGAGCGACCAGCCGTCCACCAGGACGAACAGGAGGAGTTTGAGCGGCAGCGAGATGGTGGTGGGCGGCATCATCATCATGCCCATGCTCATGAGGACGGTGGCCACGACGATGTCAATGAGGATGAAGGGCACGTAGATGAGGAAGCCCATCTGGAAGGCGGTGCGCAGCTCGCTGATGATGAAGGCGGGGGTGACGACGCGCAACGGGAGGTCCTCCACCCGGGTGGGCGGGAGCTTGGCCATGGAGACAAAGAGTTCGACGTCCTTGGGCCGCGTCTGCTTGAGCATGAAAGTGCGCAGGTTGCCGCTGGCGGCGTCGAGCGCCTGCTGGCCGGTGATGGCGTGGGCCTGGTAGGGTTCGAGCGCGTCATGGTTGATCTGGTCCCAGACGGGGGCCATGACGAAGAAGGTGATGAAGAGGGACAGGCCGATGATGATCTGGTTGGCGGGCGAGCCCTGCAATTGGAGCGCCGAGCGCACGAAGCCCAGCACGATGACGACGCGCGTGAAGCACGTCATGAGCAGGAGGATGGAGGGCGCGAGCGACAGCAGGGTGATGAGAAAAAGAATTTTGATGCCGGAGTCCACATCCGGCGCGCCGTTGGCGGCGCCGAGGGAAATGGAGAGCGGGCCGAGGGTGGTCGTGGTGAGGTTGGTTTGCGCCGGCGCGGCGAAGGCGCCCGCGAACAGCAGCAGGAGCACGGCGAGAACGGCCCGGCGCGGAAAGAGCGGGGCGCGCAGGCGGCGGGGGCCGGCGGGGGATGCGGGCGGGTTCATTTCCGTTTCAGCACCTGGGACAGGGCCTGGCTGAAGGACATCGGCCCGGCGGGTTTGGCGGCGGGTTCGGGTTCGGCGGCGTCGGCATCCGGGAGATGGGTGAGCAGGTTGACGCCGCCGGGCGAGGTGGCCAGGAGGAAGCGCTGGCGCTCGTAACCGACGACGAAGACGGCCTGGCGGGCGCCGAGCGAACGGGTTTCGAGGATGCTTAATCTGGGCTCGCGGCCGCGCCGGGCGGCGAGGCGCTGCCAGTTTTTGAAGAGCCACGCGCCGCCGAGGAAGAGGCCCAGGACGAGCGCGAGCGCGCCGGTGACGCGGATCAGGGAGACCCCGGCCTCGGGAAACGCCGGCGCGGCGACCGGCGCCAGGGCCGGGTCGGCGCACAGGCGGCCGGCCAGGAGGCACAGGGCGGCAACGCCGGAAGCCACCGCGCCCCGGCGGAGCCCCGGGCGGAAAGTCCCATGAAAACCAAGAGCCCGGACCGGCCGCGCGGAGGCAAATGGAAGCGGACGGCTCATGCTGGCAACGCCTGGCCGACCACCTCGGTGATCTTGACGCCGTACCGGTCTTCAATGACGACCACTTCGCCGCGGGCGATGAGTTTGCCGTTGACGCTGAGTTCCACGGGGGCGTCGGCCGGCTTGTCGAGCTGGATGACAGAGCCGACGCTGAGCAGGAGGACTTCGCGCATGGGCAGCTTGCAGCCGCCCAGTTCGATGGTGAGGCTCACGGGGACATCGAGCACGAGGTTGAGGTTGGCGGGATTTTCAGCGGCGGCATTCATGGGTTGATGGCGGCGGTAAGCTGGACGGCCCATTTGGCATCACTGGTGCCGGGGCGCCCGAAAAATTTGGGGATATTGCCGAAGCGCACCAGCACCTGGGCGGCGCAGGCGGCGTCGAGGCCGAGGACATCGCCGGGTTTCAGGCGGGAGACTTCGCCGGCGGACATTTTCAAGCCCTGCCATTCCACGGTGAGCGGGACCTTCATCTCGTCGAACTCGGCGTTCCAGTGCGGGGGGCTGGTGCGGGGCGCGGGGGACTCGGCGCCGTTCAATTCAGGGTTGAGCAGCCGCATGAGCGGCTCCAGCGTGGTGTAGGGGAAAACGAGTTGGAACGTCTCGGTCTGCTCGGAGATGGTGGCCGAGACGGTGAGGACGAGCATGGCGGTGTCCGGCGGCGAGGTTTGCAGGAACTTGCTGTTGTTTTCGTGGCCGAGGATGGCGGCGTGGAGGTCGCGCCGCTCGGGCCAGTGGTTGCACCACTCGGAAAGGATGAGCATGGCCGCCTGGTCGCTGAGGGCCACTTCGATGTCGGTGAGGTCGCGGGTTTCGGCCGGCATCAGGCCGGGTCCGCCGAGGAGGCGGTCCACGAGCGTGAGCGCCAGGCGCGGGGGGATGACGAGGAGGCCGGCGCCCTTGAGCGGTTCGGTTTTGAACAGGGTGATGTAGGCGGGATTGGCGAGCGACTCGCTGAATTTCTGGTAGCCCTCGATGCAGACCTTGGTGAGCTGGGCGGAGAATTCCAGGCGCAGAAAGATGGCCAGGCGGGCGGCGAGGGAGCGGACGAACTGCTCGTGGCGCTGGCGGATGCGGCGCAATTCGCTCGCGGCCAGGAAGCCGGAATGGCGGAAGTTATGAGCGCGGATGGCGGCGGCGGGCCGGCGCTCCCGCACCCCGCGCGGGGTGAGGACCACGACTTCGTCGGCCGATGGGGCGGGAGCGTCCATGGCGTTTATTGGATGCCGAACTCCGTGATGTAGATTTCCTTGACCGCGTTGTCGCCGAGGACGTTGTTGAAGCCATTGATGAGCTCGGTGCGAATGAGGTTGCGGGCGCCGGGCTTTTCGAGATCGGCGAGGGTCTTGTTGGCGAGGGTGCCCATGGCCATGTCGCGCAACTGGGCGTCGGCCTCGGCCATTTTGGTCTTGAAAGCCTCGCCGCCGGTGCCGACGACGGTGACGCTGACGAGGAGGTAGCGGGAGCCCATGGTGCCGGCGATGTTGACGAGGAGCTTGTTGAAGGGCACGGAGATCCGCTTGGCATCGGCGGCGGATTTGACCTTGGCGGGCCCGGCGTCGCCGGCGGGCTTGAGGCCCAGGCTTTGTTGAAGCTGGGGAACGATCACGAATTTGGTCATGCCAAAGGCGAGCGCGGGCATGAGCACCACCGCGAGGATGAGCGGCAGCCAGGCCTTGACGCCGCCGGCCGGGGCCGCCGGCGCGGGCTCGGGGGCGCTTTCGGCGGCCGGAGCGGGTTTGCGATCATCAGCCATAAGATTCCCGGGGCTCAACCTTGTTTCATGTTGATCAGCGTTTGCAGAATGTCATCGCTGGTGGTGATGACTTTGCTGTTGGCGGCATAGGCCTGCTGCGCGGTGATCAGTTCGGTGAGCTGCGTGGTGAGGTCCACGTTGGACATTTCCAGGTAGCCGGACTGGATGGTGCCCAAGCCGGCGGAACCGGGGGCGGCGGCGGCGGCGAGGGCGCCGGCGGCGGGGGTGACGCTATAAAGATTGTCGCCCACCTTCAGCAATTGGTCCGGGTCGGTGAAATTCTGCAACATGATCTGGCCCGCCGAGGCGGTGGTGTTGTCCGACAACTGCACGGTGACGGTGCCGTCGGTGCCGATGGTGTAGCCGGAGACGGTGGCGGTCGGGTCGGAGGCGTTGCTGATCTGGATGGGGCCGGCGGCGCCCTGCACCTGCATGCCGTTGCTGGTGACGAGGTAACCGCTTGAATCCACGGTGAAGGTGCCGTCCTGCGTCACATAGCTGCTGCCGCTGGTGGGGTCCTTGACCACAAAGAAGCCGTTGCCGTTGATGGCGAGGTTGGACTCGACGCCGGTGCTGGTGAGGCCGCCAGGCGTGGAGAAATCGTTCAGGATGCTGGCGGTGGTGACGCCGGTGCCGACCTGCGTGGTGCCGGCGGCGGTGGAGCCGAGCGTCTCGCTCAACGTGTCGGCAAAGTTCACACTGCCGGACTTGAAGGCCACGGTGTTGACGTTGGCGATGTTGTTGGCAATGACGTTGATGTCCTGTTGGTATTGTTCGAGGGCGCTGGCGCCGGTATCGAGGGAGAGGAGCATGGGGATCCTTGGTTATTGGGACGTTTGTGTGTTGGCAGAGGAGGTTCCGCTGTTGCTGCTGGTGCTGCTGTTCGCCGCGGGGGGCGTGACGGAATTGATCTGGCTCAAGGCGTAATTGGTGCCGCCCACGGTGATTTGGGGCGAGCCGTTGCTCATGACCACGCCGGAGACGACGCCGCTGGCCGTGCTGGTCGAGTCCACCTGCACGGTCACGGTGCTGCCCACGAGACTGTCCGCCTGCATCATCGCCAGCGAGCCGGCGGACGCGGTGGACTGCTGCAAGGCTGAATACTGGGCCAATTGCGCCGCCATGTCGGTGTCCGACTGCGGGTTCATGGGGTCCTGATATTGGATCTGGGCGACCAGGAGCTGGAGGAAATCGGCCTGGTTCAGCGTGCTGTTGCCGCTCACGGTGTCGGACGAGGCGGACTGGCCCGAGTTGGCGGTGGTGTCGTTGGAGGTGATGGAGTTGACCGTCATAAAACAGGGTGCGGGGTTCAGGCCCAGGATTCCCAGCCGTCGTGAATGGCGAGCCGCGCCGAGGCGCCGCCGGACTGGCCGGAGGCGGCAAACTCGGCGAACGCCGAAGCCTGCTGGGCGGCCTCTTCCGCCGGGGACTGTTCCTGTTGAAACCGGCTGTGTTCGCCGGATGCAAAATCGCCGCCGGTCTCGCTGCCGAGCGGCGCGAGCTTGATGCCGCGCTGTTCGAGGCGCTGCTGGAGTTCCGGCCAGTGCTGGGTCAAAAATTCATGATCGCCGCGAGTGAGGGTGGCCTGCGCCTCGACGCCGTCGCCGCGCTGGCGCAAGGCCAGGGACAATTCCGTGCCCACGGAGGGTTTGATGACCACCGAGAGCTCGTCGGACTTCGATTCCACCAGGCGCATGGTGTGGAGCACCACCATGTCATGCGCGCGCTCGAGCCCGCGCATCTGGGTGTCGGTCAGCGAGGGCAGCCCCATGCTGCTCAAGGCGGCGGGGGTGGCGGCCAGCGAATGGCTGTCGCCGGCGGCCGGCGCAAAATCCGCATTCGCACCGGCGGGAATGTCCGCGCGCACCGGCCCGGGCCCGGAGAGCGGCAAATTCTTCTCGTCCGCCACGCTGTTTGGCGCAACCGGCAAAACTTTCACCGCCGGCCCGGCAACTTTGTTCGTTTCTTGCGGATTTTTCATCGGCCAGGACATCATTGCAACTCCCGTGCCAGCATTTCCCGCCGCCGGGTCGGTTGCGGCGGGCGCGGCGGGGGCGGGGGCGGGGGCGGACGCGCCGGCGGCGGGATCGGGATCGCGGCTCGTGGCGGCCGGGCGTTCGCCGGCGGGTTTGGGCGAGGTGTCGGACGCCGGGTTGGCGGGGGCTGCCAATTTGGGAGAGTTCTGCCGGGCCGGGGCCGGCGGCCGGCCCGCCGCGGCCGCGGGTTGGCCGGCGGCGCCGGCGGCGAGGATTTGCGCCAGGCCGCCGGCGATCAATTGCGAAGCCGGGGTGGCGAGCGAGGCCATCGGCTCGGTCGCGGGCTGGGTGGCGGCGGCTGTCGCGGGGCTTGTCGGCTCGGTCGCGGGGTTCTCCGGCTGGGATGCGGTTCGCGGGAGGATCAACGCATTGTCGGTGGGGAGCGGTGAAAGCGTGTTGTCCCAGGCGGCAAAAGCGAAAGGGTCCGAGGGCTCGGCAGCGGCCGGCGGAGCAGCCGCGTCGGCGGGTTGCAGCGCGGAATGCGGGGCGGGCGCGGGTTCGGGCTCGGCGGCGGCCGTTGGTGGCGCGGAGCTGCCGGGCGTTGCGCCGGGCAGGGCGGGCGCCGGGTTTTTTTGTGCCGTCAAGGCGGCCGAAGCGGACCGCGGGATGGGTGCCGTGGCCGAAACGGTTGCGTCCGCCGCCGGACGAGCCGTGGCGTTCGCCGCCGGGAGGCTGCCGCCGGCCGGGCCGGCCACGGGTGGAATATTTTCCGCGGCATCGGCAACCGCGGTCTTGGCCGAGGCCTCCGGCACGCCGCCCCACGGCCCGGACGAAAACGCGGGCAGGGACAGGAACGCCGGCAGCGGTTCGGCGCCCGCGCTGGTGGCTGACAGCGTCCGGGGGTCCGGCGAAGTCGGGTCGGCGGCGGGCTTGGTTGCAGCGGCCGTTGATTTGGCGGCGAGCTGGCTGCCGTTTTTTTTGCCGTCCGGGGATTTTGCGGGGCCGGCCGGCGGGTTGACGGAGGGGTTGCCGGGCGCGGATTTTTTTTCCGCGCGCCACGCGCTTTTGCCGGGGGGCTTGGAGGCGCGCGGCGCGAGCGTGGCCTGCATCACGCGGTCAAAATCCTCGCCTGGGGCGGCCGGATGGGCGGACTCGCCGGGGGCCTGGTCGAATACTTTTCCGCGGGCCGCGGGGGCGGCGGCGAAGCCTGTTTCAAAGGCCGGCATTGGCGCTGAGGTTGTTGGTGGGCGGGGCGGGCAGGACGTCCTTGATGCGTTCGGTGAGCGCGGCGGCGCGCCGGGCGGACTCGCCGCCCAGCTTGCTCATGGAATCGAGAATGGGGCCCGAGACGTCGGGCTTGAGGGCATAGAGCAGGCGGGCGACCTCGTCGTCAGGCATTTCATTGAGCATGGTGGCGGCGCCGTCCGGGCTCATGTCGGAGATGACCTTGAGCTGTTTTTTGACGTTGTCCTTTTGCTGGTCGTTGAAGCGGAGCACGCGCCGGTCGAATTCGGCCTGCGTGCGGGTGACGGCCTGGGTGACGAGGGAGATCTCGTGGCTTTCGGCCCGGAGGCGCGCTTCCCAGTCCTTGAGTTCCTGTTCGCGGACCGCCAGGGCGTCCCGCTCGGCGTGGATTTGGGAGACCCACTGGTCAATATCGGGGTTGTGGAATTTCCAGGAGGGGTCGTCGTCGGCCGGGATTGGCTCCGCGGCGGCCATGGCGGTGCCCAGGGGGAGGGAGCGGAGCAGGAGGTACATCGTGAGGAAGAACAGGAGGCACGAGGCGACCAGGACGGTGATGGGGGATTGGAGCAGGCGGGACATATCAGTTCAAGAGCGGTTTTTCGAGGATTGAGGCCGGCTGGCGCTGCACGGCGAGTTCATCGAACATTTTCTGTTCCTCGGCTTGGCAGGCGCGCCGCCAGAGGCGGAGGGACTTGTCATGGAAGCGGTCGAGGGCCTCGCGCTCGCGGACGGCGATGGTCATGAGGCGGAAGGCTTCGCCGGCATGGCGGCGGGTCTCGGCGACGGTGGCGGCGCATTCGTTGCGGCGGATTTCGAGCACGGTGCACCAGGTGCGCAAGTTGAGGATGCGGGCGGCGGTGGCGCCGGCGGCGAGCTCGCCCGTGAGCATCCGGCGGCCGGTCTGGAGCCCGGCCTCGGCCAGTTGCAGCCCGCGCGCGGCGCCGTCGCAGAGGACGAGCGCGCGGGAATATTGTTGTTGGGCGGCCTGCTCGCGCTGCTGGCGGAGCGTGCGCAGGGAATCCAGGGGGAAGTGGAAGGCTCTCATCGCGCCTTGGAGATGGGTTGGAGGGTTTGCGCCAGCAGGTCCCAGCTTTGCGCGGTGGCGAACCCCTCGGTGAGGTTTTGCCGGAGGAATTGGGTGAGCGGCCCGTGGAGGGCGATGGCCTGGTCAATGGCCGGGTTGCTGCCGGCGGGGTAGGCCCCGATGTTGATCAGGTCCTGGTTTTTGCGGTACACGGCCAGGTGCTCGCGGCCGGCGGCGGTGAGCTTGATTTTTTCGGGCGGCAACAGGTCGCGGTTGAGGCGGCTGACGCTTTCCAGGACATCAATGGCGGGGTAATGGTTTTGCGTGGCCAGCTCGCGGGTGAGCACGATATGGCCGTCCAGGATGGAGCGCACGGAATCGGCGATCGGGTCGTTCATGTCGTCGCCCTCCACGAGCACGGAGAAGAGGCCGGTGATGGCGCCGCGCTCGCCGGCGCCGGCGCGTTCGAGCAACTGGGGCAGCAGGGAAAAGACGGAGGGGGTGTAGCCGCGGGTGGTGGGGGGCTCGCCGACGGCGAGGCCGATCTCGCGCTGGGCCATGGCGAAGCGCGTGACGGAATCCATCATCAGCAGGACGTTCTGGCCGGCGTCGCGGAAATGTTCGGCGATGGCCATGGCGAGGAAGGCGCCCTTGACGCGGTTCAGGCCGGGCTCGTTGGAGGTGGCGACGACGACGACCGATTTTTGGCGGCCGCGTTCGTCGAGATCGCGTTCGAGGAATTCGCGCACTTCGCGGCCGCGCTCGCCGATCAGGGCGATGACGTTCACGTCCGCCTCGGCCTGCGAGGCCATCATGCCCAGCAGGGTGGACTTGCCCACGCCGCTGCCGGCGAAGATGCCCAGGCGCTGGCCGCGGCCGAGGGGGATGAAAGTGTCCACGGATTTGATGCCGGTCTGGAAGACCTGGTTGATGCGCTGGCGCTTGAGCGGATGCGGCGGCCGGAGATTCAAACCCACGAGATGGTCGGTGACAATCGGGCCGTTGCCGTCAATGGGGTTGCCCAGGCCGTCAATGACGCGGCCCTTGAGGGCGGCGCCCACGGCGACGCGCAGGGGGGCGCCGGTGGCGATGACTTCGCTGCCGGGGTGGATGCCGCTGAGCTCGCCCAGCGGCATCAGGAGCAGGTGGTGATTGCGGAAGCCGACGACCTCGGCGAGCATGCCGGCCTGGCCGCGGGCGGACTGGATGCGGCAGACTTCGCCGAGCGCCGCGAGGGGGCCCTCGGATTCCACGACCAGGCCGATGAGCTGGACCACGCGGCCGCAGGTCTCGGTGACGCGCGTCTCGCGCACGCGCCGCAGGGCGCGCTGCAAGCGGCCGCTGGCACAGGAAGGGGAGGGCGTCATACGTTCAGCGACTGCTGGAGTTGCTCGATCTTGGTTTCGCGGCGGGCGTCAATGACGCCGAACCGGGTCTGGATGACGCAGCCGCCGCGGCCCACCTCGGAGGAGGGGACAAAGCGCAGGGGGCCGGATTCGGGCAGGCCGTTCAGAATGGGCGACTGGTGCTGGCGCAGGAGCAAGAGGTCTTCCGGATGCACCTGGATGATGATTTCGGCGGTGTCCTCGGCCTGGCGGAGGGCTTCGCGGACGGTGGCTTCGACCAGGGCGACGTCTATGGGTATATCGGCGACGATTTTCTTGGCGGCGGCGAGCGCGAGGTCAATCAGGGCGGTTTCGGCCTCGTGGGCGACCTTGGGGAGGGCGGTTTGGAGGGAGGTGAGGATGCCGCGCTGCAGGGCGACGGTTTCATTGCGCTGCCGGAGCAACTGCTCGCTCAGGGCGCTTTCGCCGGCGCGGCGGCCGTTTTCAAACGCCGCCTGTTCGCGGTCGCTCAGGAACTGCTGCCAGTCCTGGGCGGGCGCGCCGGCCAGGAGCTGCACGTTGCGCAGCGGCTGGTCAAACGAGATGGTTTCAGCCCATTTCATTTTCCGTCACCCGGGAATCGTCGAGTTCAATTTCGCCTTCGGCCTCGAGCTTGCGCACGGCGTCAATGATGCGGAACTGGGCGGCCTCGACTTCGCGGGCCTTGACGTTGCCGAGGAAGGCGATTTCCTCCTGCACGGACTCGGCGGCGCGGCGGGAGATGTTGCTCAGGAGCAGATTTTTCAGCGGGGTGCTGGCCTTTTTGAGCGCCACGGTGAGGTCGCGCATGTCAATTTCGCGCATGATGCGCTGGATGGCGCTGCTGTCGAGCAGGAGCAGGTCTTCGAAGGTGAACATCTTTTTGCGGATGGACATCGTGAGCTCGGGATTGCGGCTCTCGAGGCTGGCGAGCAGCTCGCGGCTGACGGTTTTGTTCATGGCGTTCAGGACGTCGGCCACGGTGGTGACGCCGCCAGTCTGGGACATGGCGCGGGTCTGTTTGACGCCGAGCTTGGTGTTGAGGACTTCGACGACCTTTTCGGCGACCTCGACGGGGGTGGCCACGAGGGAGGCGAGGCGTTCGATGGCGAACTCGCGCTTGTCGGGCGGCAGGAGGTTCAGGACTTGGGCGGCTTTTTCGGGGGACAGATGGCTGACGACGAAGGTCACGGCCTGCACCTGCTCGTCGCGGATGAGGTTGAAAATCTGGCGCGGGTCCATGTCGGCGATGGCCTGCATGGAGCCGAGGGGGGCGCGGGAGTTGGTGACGCGGCCCATGACGTCGCTGGCCTTGAAGGAGCCGAGCGCCTTTTCGAGCGTGTGGCGGGTGACGTCGGCGCCGGCGGAGACGGAGGTGCTGGCGGCGAGGGCGACGGCGGAAAATTCCCGCAGAATGTGTTCCTGCTGTTCGCGGGTGATGAGGGAAAAGCGCGCCATCTCGCGGGAGATGGCCTCGACTTCGCGCGGCTGGAACTGGCGGAGGATGACGGACGCGCTTTCCGAGTTGAGCATGAGCAGCAGGGCGGCGAGCATCTGCGCCTTGGTGAGGCTGCCGTTTTCGGCGAGTTCCGGAGCGTCTGGGGTGGTGGGCAGCATCAGGATTCGGGGGTGTGGCCGCGGTTCATCCATTCGCGGATGGCCTGGGTCATGTTGTTGGGATTGTCCTTGATGAGGCGGTTGAGCACATCCACCGTCACCACGCCCGGTTCGGGCTCGAAGTTGTATTCGGGGAAGCGGGGCGAATGGCCGTTGCCATGGCCGTTGCCGTTGGCGCCGCGGGTCGCGAGGCGGCCGACGGGAACGCCGAGGGGAATCTCTTGCACGGGGGTCTGCTTGAAGGTGCGGAGCAGAACCAGGAAAGCCAACAGCCCCAGGCCCGGATAGAGCGAATTCCGCCCCAGGTCCCACCAGAAATCGCGCTTCACCTGCTGGTCCATTTGCTGGTTCATCTCGGTGGCGAACTGGTCGTTGAACGGCAGTTCGGCCAGCTCAATGGTGTCCCCCCGGGTGGTGTCCGCCCCGACGGCGCTGGCCACGATGCGGCGCAGCTTGTCGAGATCCTCGGGCGAGCGGGCGACCGGCTTGCGGTCGGCGCCGGCGCCGTCCATCTGCTGGGCGACGGTGACGGCCGCGGAGAGGCGGCGGATGGCGCCGGGGACCTGGGTGACGGCGCTGGTGGTTTTGCCGATCTCATATTCGACGGTGGAGGTGACCTTGTGATTCTTGCTGGTGCTGACGGGCGCGGCGGAGGCCTGGAGGCCGTTGGTCTCGCCGACGGTGTTGGCGGTGATGCCGGTGGGGGTGGTGTTTTCGGCCGTGGCGGTGTCGTTGTTCTCGTCGTTCTTGGTCTGGGTGCGCACCACCTGGCCGTCCGGGTCGAATTTTTCCTGGGTGGTGGTGGTGGTGTCGTAGTTCACGTCGGCCGAGACGCGCACGATGGCCTGGCCGGGGCCGAGGACGGTTTCGAGCAGGTCCTGGGCCTTCTTGGAGAGATATTGTTCGAGGCTGCGGCGCGCGGCAAGCTGCGAGGAGGACAGGCCGGCCGGCGAGTCGCCGTCGGAGATTTCCTCGGTGTTGCCCAGGTTGTCCACCACGGCGACGTGGGCGGGCTTGAGGCCCTCGACGGAATTGGCCACGAGGAAGCGGATGGAATTGATCGTCTGGGGCGCGAGCGGCGAGGCGCCGCGCACATGCACGAACACGGAGGCGGTGGGGAACTTGTCGTGGTCCAGCAGGAGGCGGTTTTCCGGCAACACGATCATGACGCGGGCGGCCTTCACCTCGTCGAGCTGGCTGATGGTGCGGCCGAGCTCGCCCTGGAGGGCGCGGAGGTAATTGGCGCGCTGGACGAAGTCGCTGATGCCGAAGTTGGGCTTGTCAAAAATCTCGAAGCCCACGCCGTCGCCTTGGGGGATGCCCTTGCTGGCGAGCTGCATGCGCATGGCATAGACTTTGTCGGAGGGCACCAGGATGGCGCCGCCGCTGCCGACCTTGTAGGGCACCTTGGCGTCGTCCAGGGCGGCGACGACCTTGGCCGATTCGGCATCCGCGAGGCCGCCGTAGAGGAGGGCGTAATCGGCGCGGGAGGACCAGAGGGCGGCGCCGAGGAGGCCGGCCGCGAGGACGAAGGTGGCGGCCACGACGGTGAGGCGCTGGCTGGCGCCCAACTGGCCCCAGATTTCAGCGAGCTGCTTGAGCAGCCGGGAGAGATTGTTGTTCATTCAAATCCTACATCTGCATGCGCATGATTTCCTGGTACGACTCCAGCAGCCGGTTGCGCACTTCCACCATGAGTTGAAACGAGACATTGGCTTCCTCCATGGAGATCACGGCTTGGTGCAGGGGCACGTTGCCGCCGCTTTGCAGGGCGTTGACGCTTTGGTCGGCGGCCTGCTGCTGGGTGTTGACATCGGACACCAGCTTGCCCAGGAGCGAGGAAAAGGAATTGCCGTCCGGCGGCGCGGCGGCGGGCAGGGCCGCGGGCGCCGCCACGTCCGTCGTGCCCGGCAGGCGCTCGATCTGCGAGAACAGATCCGGCGAGACGGCGGGGATGGATGACAGGGGCGACATGGTTTGTGGTTGGCAATGGTAACGGTCCGGACGCTGCGATGTTGGGTTGCCGGGCGGCCGGCGGCCGGCGGCATTTCAGCGTAAATGGTTCAATCAATGTCTGCCGATGGCCAGCACCTGCAGGGCCATCGAACGCGCGTTCTTCACGACGGCCAGGTTCGCTTCATAAGTGCGGGAGGCCGAAATCAAATCCGCCATTTCCTCATGGATGTTGACGTTGGGCATGGAAACCATGCCGTGGGCGTCGGCATCGGGATTGCCCGGGTCATAGACGCTCAGGGGCGGGCTGGTGTCCGGCTGGATTTTGGCGACTTGGATTGCCGGGAGATTGCCGCTGGCGAGGTTGCCATTCATGGCGTTTTGGAGGGCGGATTCAAAGACCACCACCTTGCGCTGGTAGGGCTTGCCGTCCACGTCATGGGTCGTGTGCGCGTTGGCGATATTCTGGGAAATGACCTCCAGGCGCGTCTGCTCGGCGTCGAGGGCGGCGGCGGTGTTTTGGATGCCGGTGAGGATCTGGATCATAACCCGGGGTTACTGGCCCTTGATGGCCAGGCGCATTTTGGCGAGCAGGTTGGTGACCATCTGGGTTTCGAGGGAATTGGTCACGGCGTTTTGGTTCATGCGCATGAGCTCCTGCTCGAGCTGCACGGTGTTGCCGTCCTTGCTCACGGCCTTGGCGGAGGGATCCACCGCCAGCGTGGGGTTCAACGAGGAAATCTCCGTGGAATCCTTGGCGGCGCTGGCTTTTTCGAGCTCCTGCTCGAAGTTCGGGGCCAGGTCCACGCGCTTGTAACCGGGGGTTTCCAGGTTCGCCAGGTTGTTGTTGATCGCTTCCTGCCGGAGCGCCACGGCGTCCAGGGTCTTTTTGGCAGCCAGGTAGTTGGGCTGGTTGAACAAGGCTTCGATCATAATATCAGGCCTTGCAGAGCAACGATGATGCCAGCGGGGCAAACCCGTGCAAAATCAGGGAAATCGGGGCGGCGGCGGGGGCCTGGGGGCAAATGTTTCCGGTCTGGAGGGACCCGCTAGGCAAAGAAGGAACGGGTTCGGCGGCGGGCAAAGAATTCCCGCCCGGTCAATCGCCGGTTTCAGCCTTTTCCGCTTCCGGCTTGGGGCCGGTGCCGTTGTATTCGTGCAGCTTGTTGCGCAGGGTGCGGATGCTCACGTCGAGGATTTTGGCGGCGTGGGTGCGGTTGCCGTTGCACTGGTCCAGGGCGGCAAAAATGTGGTGTTTTTCGAGTTCGGCCAGGGTGGGGAAGTCCGCGGACCCGGCGGGGGCGCCGGCGGGGGCGTTCGCGGCGGCCTCGGTGGGCAGCAAATGATGGCCGGTCAAACCGAGGTGCTCGGGCTCCAGCATGCCATTGTCGCCGCACAGGATCACGGCGCGTTCGACGACATTCTGCAATTCGCGGACGTTGCCGGGCCAGGAATGCTCGTGGAGCACCGCCAGCGCCGCATCCGTGAAACCCTTGACGTGGACGCCGTGCTTGCGGGACAGGCGGCGCATGAATTCGTCGGCCAGCATGGGGATATCCTCGCGGCGTTCGCGGAGCGGCGGGACGAAGACGGGCACGACATTGAGGCGGAAAAAGAGGTCCTGGCGGAATTCCTTCTTTTCGACGCACTGTTCCAGGTTGCGGTTGGTGGTGGCAATGACGCGCACATCCACCTTGATGGTGCGGTTGCCGCCCACGCGTTCCAGCTCGCGTTCCTGCAGGACGCGCAGCAGCTTGGCCTGCACGGCGGGGGAGATTTCGCTGATTTCGTCCAGGAGGATCGTGCCGCCGTGGGCCAGCTCGAAGCGGCCTTCCCGTTTGGTGAGGGCGCCGGTAAAGGCGCCGCGCTCGTGGCCGAAAAACTCGCTTTCGATGAGGTTTTCGGGGATGGCGGCGCAATTGACCTTGATGAAGGGGGCGTTGGCGCGGGGGCTTTCCCGGTAGAAGGCGCGGGCGACCAGCTCCTTGCCGGTGCCGCTTTCGCCTTGGATCAGGACCGTGGCCTGGGTGCGGGCGACCTTGCGGATGAGCGAGCGGAGATTGTCCATGGCCGGACTGCGGCCCAGCAAATCCTGGTCGCCATTGTCGGATTCCTGGCTCAGGAGGGTGTTGACCTTGAGGAGCTGGTTGAATTCCTGGGACTTGCGGAGGGTGAACTCGATCTGGTCGGTGGAAAAGGGCTTGATGATGTAATCGAAGGCGCCGTTTTTCATGCATTCGACGGCCGATTCCACGGAGCCGAAGCCGGTCATGACCACGGCCAGGGGCCGCTGCGGCCGGGTTTGGAGCTCCTTGAGCAGCTCGATGCCTTCGCCGTCCGGCAGGCGCATGTCCATGAAAATCAGGTCGAAATTGTCCCGGCTGAGGAAATCGTGGGCGGCGGCCAAGGTGGGGGCGACGGCGACGTCGAAATGTTGCCGCCGGAGGAAGGTCTCCAAATTAGTGCGGACAATCGCGTCGTCTTCGAGGACGATGATTTTTTCGATGGACATGTTTTACACCGCAGCATGGCGCCGGTACAGATTGGCGACAAAATTCGGTTGCTGGCTGGCGGCGGGGGGCAGTTGCGTGGCGGGGATCACCCCCCGCCGCAACATCTCCTGCTGGTTTTCGCGGTCGAGCATCAATAAGCGCGGGAGCAGATTTTGCACCTCCCGCAACAAATCCCTTATTTCCCCGCACGACTCGCGTTGCCCGGCCGGCAACTTTTCCCACCATTGGCGGAAGCTGCGCAGATGAATTAACCCTGATTCCAAACGCGGGAGCAAGCGCTTTCTTTGGTCGCCGAAGACCGAGGGCGACCACGTTTGGGCGCGGCGGAGGGTCTGATTTTCATCGGTGAAGAGGGCGAGGAACTCGCGGCAGAGCTCGCGGTAGCCGCGCAACTCGGCGAGCAGGCCCGGCAGGGAGATATCTGGATTCATGGCTGATGGGACGCAAGGTTGTTGTTGGTGGTGGTGTCGGCGGCGGCGGTTTGACGGTTGAAGGCTTCGGCCCGGCCGCTCCATTCGAGGAAATTCAGGCGCCAGGCGGCCATGTCGGTGATGGCTTTGAGGTTAGGCGTGAGATTGGTGCCCAAGCCGGCGGCGGAGTTGGTGAGGACGTTGCGGTAGGCTTCCATGGCCAGGCGGGGTTGGAGGAGTTTTTCGTAGGTGAGGGCCACCTGGTAGCGCGCGGGCAACTGCCACGCGGGCGTCGGGTCGAGCTGGGCGAGGGCTTGGTACACCTCCAATGCCTTCACATAATCGCCCTCCTGGTACAATTCATTGCCGATTTCGTTGCCCATGCGCTGCTGCCAGTAGGCCCAGACGGCGGGGTCGTTGGTGCTTTGGTCATGCTCCGCCTTCAGGAAGAGCTTCACCTGCTGGAGCGCCTCGGTGTTGCGGTGCTGGCCCTGGTAGGCTTGGGCCAGATGATAGCGCACCTCGGGCGCCTCCGGGGAATCCGGGAAATGGGCCAGAAAATCCAGCGCCTGGGAGCTGGCCTCGTCGTGGCGCTGGAGGGCTTCCAGGGAACGGATGAGGCGGAACTCGACTTGGGCGCGGTCCAGCGCCGGATTTTCCTGGGCGAGCAACCGGGAGAAATAATCCACGGCGTCCTTGAACTTGCCCGCGCGGTAGTACGTTTCGGCAATTTCCACCTGCGCCTGCAACACCAGGTTCTTGTAATAATCCAACTGGCTGTCCTTCAGCGACAGCGCGGTGGTCATGACGCCGTAAAACTTGGTCAGCGCCAGTTCCGGGAGATCCATTTCGCGGAAAACCTGGCCCTGGCGCAGAAAGACTTCGGGCGTGCGCGCGTCGCCGGGCCAGCGTTGGAGGTATTGGGTGTAGATCGCCTCGGCGCGGGGCAGGTCGTTTTCCGCGCGGACCACCTGGGCCAGTTCAAACAGGGCCGTTTGCTGCAGGGCCTCCGGCACATCCGACGCCAAAAGCCACTGGTAATTCATTTCGGCCTCGGTCCAATCGTGGGTGTTGGCCTCATACCGGGCGCTGGCCAGGATGAAATCGCGGCTTTCGGCCCGGGTGGGCCGGGAGGAGGAACCGGTGTCCGAGCCGGACGGGATGACTTTCGGGGGCGTCGTGTTGGTGGCCACGGCGGGATCCACGGTGACAATGTTGGTCAGGGGCGCATCCGCCGGCTGGGCCGCCAGTTTCAGGCCCAGCAAGACCCACAACGCCAAACCGCAGCGGAGGGACCGGCCAGCAGGGAAGAAACCATTCATTTAACGATATATTCCGCGTGGCTGGATTTATCCGGCGGCGGCATTGGCGGCGTGAAACTGATGGGAATGGCGGCGCCGATGGTGACATTGGTGCTGGTTTCGAAGGGAGTGAAATACGTGGCCAGCATCTGGGGCGTGATGCCGAGCAGGTCCGGCGTGGGCAGCACGAAGATGGTGGGGCTCAACGGGGCGCCCACCGGGCGGTCGGCATCCGGGCCCGGACCCGCGTCCGGCGTGGTGGCGGCGATCCGAGGCGTGGCGGGCGGGGGAAGATTGGTTTGCCCCAGCGCCAATGGCGAATGGGCGCCGGCCGGAACGGGGGCTGTGGCCAGTTTGGCGGCGGCGGCGTGATGAACCATGACTTCGAGGCGCAGGGGCGGCGGGCCGACCACCGGCAAATACGGCAGGCCGGCCTGGGCTGTTGCGCCCAGGACCATGAGGGCGCCCAGCGCCGTCCAGAACCCAAGTCCCGATTTGACAGTTCCGTTCATTATTCAGGGGCGGGAATACACCACCGAACACGTCATCGGAAAATTTTGCCGGGGCTTAAGGATTTTTTTATGAAAAATAAAAAAAACAAGGGGTTGACGCGAATTGCACGAATTTTCGCGAAGGGGAAGGGCCAAATCACATGGACAGTAGGTTCAAGACATCTATCGTAAATACACTTAAGCATTGAATGGACGAGAAAAATGACAGCCCCTGCGCAAAGGTTTTAATGGCCACAAACCGTGGCGGCCCAATCCCCGTCGAAGCCGAAGGGATGGTTGGCCGGGTTCCCCTCGCTCCCAACGTCGTTTTTTTGAACTTAAATTCACTTCCCGCCCAGCCATTTACGCATTTCCCGTTAGCGGCTAACTAACACCCTCCTGAAAACTGTGTCATGCTGGTCGGGTGAAAGCTGCCAGGCAGCAGCGGCGGGATGGAGTGGCCGCGTTCAGCCGGATGCGGTCCGCGTCTCCGCGCATCCCCGTAGCGTCACGATCTCCGCGATTTTGCAATCTTCATCCTGCATTTTGCCTTCAAACGGCGCTCCGCGCTCCGAATTGGAGTCAACCCTGGTCGCCCTTGGTCAACCCTAAAAAGACTTCCGCCAGCACATACCTCGAGGAGTGGGGGCGGCTCGTCCCCATCGTTTTTCTGGAAATTCCCATCCTGTTGATCTTGTTCATCCTGTCCAAGTCTTTTCCGCGGGACGGAGACAGGATTTACAGGATGAAATTCCTGCCCATGAATCCCGGAAGGTGGATGGACGCAACACCTTTCCATGAACCGTCTTAGGTTCATGGCCCCAATGTGCATCCCATTTGGGATGTCGAAACTCCCCCTGAACCTGGAAAACATTCAACATTCGACAATCAACTTCCAACCCTGAACGAAGGCGGCAGTGCGAGCCCCTTCGATATTGGGCGTCGAATGTTGAATGTTTCGTCTGCGGTTCAGGGGTTCAATGCGCGAACCTTATTTCGGGCCGGGAGGGGCCGGGGGGCTGGCTTTCAGTTTGCCGCGAACTCACGTTCCCGGTCACGCGGGGGATGCATTTTGCGGAAAATTCAGGTGCCTTTGTGCCGGGGCGAGGTTAAATTAAGGTTATGACGATCATTACCAATGACGCTTGCACGGGGTATGCGCGGCCGGGGCATCCGGAGCGGCCGCAGCGAATCATCGGCACCATGGAGCGGTTGCGGCTGCAGACGGAGATCGGGGTGGCTTGGGCGGCGCCGGCGGCGGTGCGGGAGGAGCAATTGCTGCGCGCCCACTTGCCGGAGATGCTGGCGCGGCTGGCCGGGCCGCAGGATTTCGACGACGACACGCCTTTTTTTGAGCACATCGCCGAGCACGCCCGCGCAGCGGTGGGGGGCGCGCTGGAGGCGCTGAACCAGGCGCGCGCGGGCCAGAATGCTTTCAGCCTCATGCGGCCGCCGGGCCATCACGCCCGGCGCGATAAATCCACGGGCTTTTGCTATCTGAACAACGTGGCGGTGGCGGTGCTGGAGGCGCGGGCGGCGGGCGTGGGGCGGGTGGCGGTGTTTGATTTTGACGTGCACCATGGGAACGGCACGGAGGATATCCTGGCGAACCAGCCGGGCGTGGAATGCTTTTCGGTGCACCAGCATCCGGGGTATCCGAACACGGGGGCGGAGAACCACGGCCGGAATTGCTTCAATTACCCCGTGGGGCCGGGCACGCCGCGGCTGATGTATCGCGCGAAATTTGCCCACGCCCTCGACGACCTGCGGGCGTTCCGGCCGGACCTGATCGCGGTGTCGGCGGGCTTTGACGCCTACGTGCGGGATCCGCTGGCGGACGGGTCGCTGCTGGCGGAGGATTATTACTGGCTGGGGCAGGCGTTGCGGGCGCTGGCGACGCCGCTGTTCAGCGTGCTGGAGGGCGGCTACAGCAAGGATTTGCCGGAGTTGATCCTGGCCTATTTGCGGGGTTTGGACGGGAAATAAGCCGCGGCCGGCCGCGCGCGGAGGCCGGCGGGGGGCTTTTTGCCTTCATTTTTCCGGTTTTCCGCCGAATGACAAAGGGAATTGAATGAGCCCGGGAATGCCAGAGATGGAAGCGGTTTACAAACTCTTGCGCGGCCTGAAGGTCCTGCCGCCTTCGCCGCAAGTGCTGCCGAAGGTGCTGGATGCCCTGCGCCATGAGCAGACCACGCTGGAAGAGGTGGGCGAGCTCATCTCGCTGGACCCGGTGCTGACGGCCACGCTGCTGCATTTTTGCAACAGCGTGTATTTCAGCGGGCGCGAGCCGGTGGCCAGCGTGCCGGAGGCGATCGGGCGGGTGGGGTTCCAAACCATTTTTGCGCTGGTTTCGGCGGTGACGGGGAGCCAGTCCTTCAACCTGCCGGGGGCTTCCGGGGTGGACGGATCACAGCTTTGGAAACACAGCCTCACGACGGCCTTTGCGTGCAAATTCGTCGCCGAAGACATTGAGGCTGACGGGAACCTGCTGTTCACCGCCGGCCTGCTGCACGACATCGGCCGGGTGGTGCTGGCGCAGGCCAAGGGTGCGGAATACGGCCGGCTTTGCCACCCGGCGCTGAGCGCCGGCGGCGAGGTCACGGAGCGCGAAAAAGCCGCCTACGGATTCACGCATGCGGACGTGGGAGCCGGCCTGATGGAGACCTGGAAGCTGCCGGATTCATTGGTGCTGGCCGTGCGGTTTCATCACCGGCCCGCGGCCGGCGGGGTGGCCCAAAAAATGGCGGCGGGCGTCTGCGTGGGCAACGCGCTGGCGCACCGGTTCGAGCATCCGGCGGCGGAGGCCGGCGGGAACCCGGAGTTGCAGGGCGCGCTGGAACTGCTGGCGCTCGGCAGCCGGCACCTGGACGTGTATGACGAGCAGATGCAGGAGAATTGGGAGTTTGTGAACCGGCTCATTGAGCTGCACTGACCGGGATATTTCATGGGCAATTCCGTAGCGCAGACTTCCAAGTGTGCTGTATCGCGGGTTTCCTAACCCGCAGACGTCACGCCATGGCGACACCCTGCCGATTTGGAAAACGGCGATACGGCAGGTTGGGAAACCTGCGCTACGCCGGTCCTGCCGCGTCCACCAAAGCCACTATGAAACGTGCTCGTATTTGAGAATCAGGCCACTTAGGCTGTGCCGGTGACCGTCCTCGAAGCGATTCAAAAAAGCGCGGAATTTCTGGGCAAAAAAAATGTCGCCTCGGCGCGCCTGCAAACCGAGCTGTTGCTGGCGCATCTGCTCAAGCTGCCGCGGATGAAGCTGTACCTGAACTTTGACCGCGTGCTGACGGCGGCGGAGACGGATGCGCTGCGGGAATTGGTGACGCGCCGGGGGCGGCGGGAACCGCTGCAGCACATCGTGGGCTCGACGTCGTTTCACGGGCTGGAGATCGCCGTGAACCGCCAGGCGCTGATTCCGCGGCCGGAAACGGAGCTGCTGGCCGAGGCCGGCTGGCAATTCCTGCTGGCGCGCCCGGCGGCGGAAGCTCCCACCGCGCTGGATTTCGGCACGGGCACGGGGTGCATTGCCATTGTGCTGGCGCACCAGTGTCCCCGCGCGCGGCTGACGGCGCTGGACGTATCGGAGGCGGCGCTGGCGCTGGCGCGGGAAAACGCCGCCGCCAACGGGGTGGCCGAACGCATTGAATTCCTGGCGGGCGACGGGTTTGCCGCGCTGGGCGGCGCGGGCGGATCGCGGGCCTTCGACCTCATCATCAGCAATCCGCCGTACATCCCGTCGGCCGAGATTGCCACGCTGGAGCCGGAGGTGCGGGATTTTGATCCGCGGGCGGCGCTGGACGGCGGGGCGGACGGGCTGGATTTCTACCGGCGGCTGGCGGCGCAGGCCGCCAAGTTTCTCAAGGCGGACGGGCGGATCATGCTGGAATTTGGCGACGGCCAGGCGGCGGGGGTCGGGGCGATGTTCACGGGTGAAAAGTGGATTGTGGAAGCGGTGCGGGAGGATTACAGTCAGCGCGCCCGGATTTTAATCGCCCGGCGGGGCGAAATTTGACACACATGGACAGTTTCTTGATCAAAGGCGGCGTGCCCTTGCACGGCGAAGTCACCATCAGCGGCAGCAAAAATGCCGCGTTACCCATCATGGCCGCGACCCTGCTCACGGACGAACCGTGCGTGATCCGCCGGGTGCCGGACCTGAGCGACACGCGGTTCATGGTGAAGATCCTGGAATCGCTGGGCGCCACGGCGAGGTTCGCCGACGGGACGCTGACCATCCGCGCGAAAAAGATCCGCGGCTACGCGGACTACGAGCTGGTGCGCAAGATGCGCGGGTCCATCTGCATTGCCGGTCCGCTGCTGGCGCGGCTGAAGCAGGCGCGGGTGTCGCTGCCGGGCGGCTGCATCATCGGCGCGCGGCCGATCAACCTGCACCTGAAAGGCTTTGCGGCGCTGGGCGCCAAGATCGAGATCGCGGGCGGGTACGTGGAGGCGTCGGCCAAAAGGCTCATCGGGGCCTCGGTGTTCCTGGGCGGGCGGGCGGGGCCGACGGTGTTGGGCACGGCGAACGTGATGATGGCGGCCACGCTGGGCGAGGGCGTGACGATCATTGAGAGCGCGGCGTGCGAGCCGGAGGTGGTGGACCTGGCCAATTTTCTGAACGCCATGGGCGCGCGCATTACCGGCGCCGGCAGCCCCACCATCACCATCACCGGCGTGGCCAAGCTGCACGGGGCGGAGCACGAGGTGATTGCCGACCGCATCGAGGCCGCGACGTTTTTGATTGCGGCGGGGGCGACGAACGGGGAAGTGACGTTGAAGGGCGCGCGGCCGGAGCATTTGCGGGCGGTGATAGACAAGCTGAACGAAGCCGGCGTGGCCGTGGAGCGCCGCGGCGCCAACCTGGTGGGGCGGCGGAAGGGCAAATTGAAATCGGCGGACATCACCACGCTGCCCTACGCGGGGTTTCCCACGGACGTGCAGGCGCAGATGATGTCGCTGCTGACGCTGGCGCCGGGGATCAGCATCATCACGGAGCGGATTTTTGAAGCGCGATTCATGCATGTGAGCGAGCTGGCGCGGCTGGGGGCGGACATCGAGATCGAGGGCCCCAGCGCGATTGTGAAGGGCGGGCGGCCGCTGAGCGGGGCGCCGGTGATGGCCAGCGACCTGCGGGCCAGCGCGGCGCTGGTGATCGCGGGCCTGGCGGCCAAGGGGGCCACCCAGGTGAACCGCATCTACCATCTGGACCGCGGCTACGAGCGGATGGATTTGAAGCTGCAGAAACTCGGCGCGCGGATCGAGCGCATCGAGGAAAAATGACCGCGGCCGGGTGAGACCGTAAGAGCGCGGACGGCCGGGCAGCGGGAGAAATTGGTTAATTCCGCCGCCCCGGCCGCCCGCGCTCCGAATCGGTTTTCCACCCTCGCGGTGGCAGGTGACAGGTGACGGGGGGACGCGTTGACGCGGCCCGCCACTTGTCACCCGTCACCGGCACGAAGCGCGCAGCATATTCATCCGACAGTCATGAGTTCACGGCTGGGGGTGTAGATGCGCGCCTGACGTTCGGCGTGGCTGACGGCGTGGCGGAGCTTTTCCTCGAACAACGCCGGAAACAGGAGCAGCGGATAGAACGTGACCCAGGCCAGCGCGGCGGCCTCGTTGGCGGCGCGCCGGATGGTGGCGTTCAGGTCCGGCCGCCCGGTGGCCAGGAGGCTCTCGGTAAGCAGGCGGTGCTTCAGCCGCTCGAACTCGTTCTCTTGGGTCACGCGGAAGGTGGCTGGCGGCGCCGGCCGCACCTCGAAGCGCGTTTCCGGGTCGAAATCGGCCCGCAGTTTGTTGGTCGTTCTATTCATTTTCGTTCTCTTTTTTTGGTGTTGGTGTAAAAACAAAAAACCCGCGATTGACTTGGCAATCGCGGGTTCTGGAAAAACTTGTTTAAATGATTTAAGGTTTCACTCCCGCGCTGCCAACGAAACAGGATTTATGCTGCCAACGAGTCAGCCCTACGCTGACGGGCGCATGCATCGTAATTTGTTTGTTGAACGCGGTGTTCATTATTTCCTACGCGGGTAGCTAACCCTATTTGCGGCTGTTTGTCAATGCTTTCAGGCATTATTTTGGCACTTTTTTTGGCTATTGTGTGATTGGGGGTTGATGATAAATTCAATTCATCCGCCATGAGTGAACCGAGCAAGCCCTTGAAAATGGTCACCTGCCCGGGATGCGATGCCAAGACATTCATCCCCGGGGACCTGCCCCCGCTGGCCACCGAACCGTGCAAGAAATGCGGGCACGCCATCATGATGCCCATGCAGCTCCGCCAGTTCGAGCTGCGCTCCAAGGTGGGGTCCGGCGGCATGGCGACGGTCTATCGGGCGTGGGACACCACGCTGGAACGTTTTGTGGCGGTGAAGCTCACGAAGAAGGAGATCCTGGCGGAGCCGAACGCCATGCAGAATTTTCTCCGGGAGGCGCGCGCCGTCGCCCGGCTGAATCACACCAACATCATCCACATTTACACCTTCGACGAATGGGAGGGGCAAACCTACCTCGTCATGGAACTGGCCGACCAGGGCAGCCTGGACACGCGCATTGAAAAACTGCGGCAGGTGGACGAGTTGAAGGTGCTGGACGTGGGCATCCAGATCGCGAGCGCCCTGGACGTGGCGCTCAAGGCCGATTTGCTGCATTGTGACATCAAGCCGGGCAACATTCTGTTCAATGCGGACCAAGTGCCGAAGCTGGTGGATTTTGGGCTGGCGCGGAAGGCCGATGCGGAGGAGGAAACCGCCGATTTCACGCGGGGGACGCCGTATTATGTGGCGCCGGAAAAGATCAAACGCGAGCGGGAGACGTTTTTGTCCGACATGTACAGCCTGGGCGCCACGCTGTATCACGCGGTGACCGGCCGGGTGCCGTTTGAAGCGCCGACGCCGGAGGAAGTGGTGCAGGCGCACGTGTACACGCCGCTGACGCCGCCGAACCAAGTGGAGGGGGCGCAGCATATTTCCCAGCCCACCAGCGACGCGCTGTGCCGGGCCATGGCGAAAGACCCGCGGGACCGGTTTTTGAGCTACGACGAGTTCATCATGACGCTCGAAGCGGCCCGGAGCCTGTTGCTGCGCCAGCAGAACCAGGTGCCGGAAGCGGAGAGCGAGCCCAAGCGGCTGACGAGTTGGTGGAAGCGCCGCTGAGGGCGCCGTCGGCAAGGGCTTGTTGATGCCCCCGGGGGAAACCTGCGCGGAGACGGGTTGGCGGATCCGCGTCTCGAATCGGCTGGGCGCGGCCACAAGCGTGCGCGATGAAATGTGAAAGGGCAAAAGTCAGAACCGCCCCCTTGGCGCCCTCTCGCCGCTGCCCGACGGCGCCCTCGCGTGGGAGGCCTTGACGAAGACCGTCTTTGGGAGACAGATGCCGGCAAAGATTTTTTATAATAATCTTCCAAATCTGAAGTGGTTTGCATTATTTAAACATGCGAATGACCATTGAACCGGCGGCAATAAGCAGCCATTCGCCACGCTGGTTTCCCCGTTTCTGGCCGTGGTTGGCGGTGCTGGCCGCGATTTTGTTCAGCTGCATTATTCGTGTTCGCCTGCTGGCCATGCCGTTGTCCCGGGATGAGGGAGAATTCGCATACGCGGGACAACTCATGCTGCAAGGGATTCCGCCGTACGAACTGGCGTACAACATGAAATTGCCAGGAACGTATTTTGCCGATGCGCTGGGCATGGCGTGGTTTGGTCAGACCATAGCCGGAGTGCACCTGACGCTGCTGGTGGCCAACAGCCTGACGATTGTTTTTGTTTTTCTGTTGGGACGCAAACTATTCGGCCGCGTGGCCGGGGTGATGGCGTGCCTGAGTTACGCAATCCTGACTTTGAATCCGGCGGGGGGCGGCCTGGCGACGGAAGCCAATAATTTCGTGGTTCTGTTTGCAGTGCCGGGAATCTGGCTGCTGCTCAAGGCGAATGAAACCGGCAGTTGGAAAACTTCATGCGGGAGCGGACTGCTTTTGGGCCTGGCCTTTTTGATGAAACAACAGGGAATATGCTTCGGGCTTTTTGGTTTTATTTTTCTGCTGTGGGCGGCGGCGCAGAACCGGGATTTTTTTTCCAGGCGATTCGCCGGCAAAATGCTGGCATTCGGAACCGGCCTGGTTTTGCCCTATGGCTTGACTTGCCTGGCCCTCGCGGTCGTGGGAGTTTTCCACCGGTTTTGGTTCTGGACGGTGGTTTATGCGCGCGCTTATGAAGGTGAAATCACAGCCCGAGCGGGATTTTGCGAATATTTGCCGGACCACCTTCGGCAAACACGCGACTTGTCCATCGGTTTCTGGGCGCTGGTGCTGGTCGGTTTGCTGGTGGCGGCCGGCCAACGGAAATACCGGAAGCCGATGTTGTTCACGGTGACGCTTTGGTCGTTTTCATTTTTGGGGACAGCGGCGGGCTTCTATTTCCGGGGGCATTATTTCATTTTGGTGCTGCCGGCGTATGCGTTGCTGCTGGGTATGTCGGTGGCGGCGCTGCAATCGTCCTGGCGCCCGGCGTGGCTTGCCGATGTCTTCAAAAGTTTGCCGGTGGTCGCATTTGGCTCGGTGGTAACCTGGATGATTTTTTATAATTCCCAAACCTATTTCCAGCGGCCGGCCATGCCCGTCCGCCGGGACAACGCTTACTTGCACAATCCATGTCTGGAGGCGATCGCGGCGGCGAAGCTGGTGCGGGAACATTCCGCCAGCGACGCGCGGATCGCGGTCATGGGATCGGAACCGGAAATTTATTTTTACGCGCAACGCCATTCGGCGACCGGCTACATCTACACCTATGCGCTGATGGAGCCGCAACCGTATGCGCTGGAGATGCAGCGCGACATGGCACGGGAAATCGAAACGAATCGTCCTGAATTCATCGTGCAAGTGCCATATTATTTGTCGTGGCTGCCGAAACCCAGTTCGCCGCACTACCTTGACGATTGGTTTGCACAATACGCCCGCGAACATTACGAACGAATTGGCATGGTGGACTTTGATCCCGACGGAAAACTGGTTTCCAGTTGGGGTGGAAATTCAAACCTCCCGCCGTCGTCGCGGTCGGAATACATCGCCATTTTTCGGCGTAAAACCTGATTTGCCCGCGGACCCAACGGTTGACAAAAACGGGTAATATCCGATTGCAAACGGCGGTGAGCAAGGACACCGGCCCCACTTCGGGGCAGGATCTTTTCCGGGCGGGGGCGTAAAAGGGCCATTCGGGTCAGTGCTCACGGTTTGCACTGGCCGAGAGGGAGGGGGGATTTCAGGTTTCGGGCATGGCGCGGCACCGGAGAGTGGAGTATGCGGGCGCGTGGCGCCATCTGTTGAACCGGCGCCCGGCCATCCGGTCGGCTTCAAGCCGTTTGCGTGACCGTCGGCTGCGGGCGCGTGGCATGCGTCTGCGCCTGAAAATGCACCAGCGCGTTCACATCCAGGATCAACCCCACCAAACCGTCGCCCAGGATGGCGGCCCCGGCGAGCAGTTGATTCTTGTGGACGAGCATGTCGTTCAAATTCTTGATCACCACTTCCTGCTTGTGCAACAGGCCGTCCACCAGCAGGCAGCGCAGGTCGGCGCCGGCCTCCACCACCACCACGATGCCGTCGGTGGGCTCGCGGGAGGTGCTGGAAATGCCGAACACCTCGTTGAGGCGGAGCAGGGGGATGATGCGGCCGCGGACGTTGACGACTTCCGCGCGGTTCTGCACGCGGGACACCATGCCCGGCCGCGGGCGGAAGGATTCGCGCACGGAGAGCGTGGGCAGGATGTAGCGCTCCTGGCCCACCTTGACGATGAAGCCGTCAATGATGGCGAGCGTGAGCGGCAGGCTGATCTTGAACTTGGTGCCCTTGCCGGGCTGCGAGAAGATTTCCACGCGGCCGCGCAAACGTTCGATGTTGCGGCGCACCACGTCCAGCCCCACGCCGCGGCCGGAGAGTTCGGTGATCTTGTCCGCGGTCGAGAAGCCGGCGGCGAAAATGAAGTGGAAGATCTGCTCCTCGGTGAGCGGCTCGCCCGGCCGGGCCAGGCCGCGCTCGACGGCCTTCTGCAGGATTTTTTCGCGGTTGAGGCCGGCGCCGTCATCCTCGATTTCCACGACGATGTTGCCGCCCTGGTGGTAGGCGCGGAGGGCCAGCGTGCCGGTGGGGGGCTTGCCGGCCGCCACGCGCTTTCCGGGCAGCTCGATGCCGTGGTCCATGGAATTCCGGATCATGTGCAGCAACGGGTCGTTGAGCTCCTCCACGACGGTGCGGTCCAGTTCGGTGTCTTCGCCGCTGGTGGTGAAGGCGACCTTTTTCTGCTGCTTCAGGGCGAGGTCGCGCACGACGCGGGACATTTTTTGGAACACGCCGCGGATGGGCACCATGCGGAGGGCCATGCTGACGCGTTGCAATTCCTTGGTGATGCGGCCGAGCTGGACGAGGTTGCGCAGGGCCTGGGGATTGAGGCCGGCGAGGTCGCTGACGTTCTGGCCGACGAGGGACTGGGCGATGACCATTTCGCCGACGAGATCCAGCAGGCCGTCCAATTTGGCGGTGTCCACCTTGACCATGGCGTGCGCGGAGGGGGCATTGAAGCGGGCGGCATCGGCGGCGTTGCCGGACGCGGCGGCATCGGCGTGGGCTGGTTCAGCGGGGGTGGGTTTCGGCGCCGGTTCCGGGGCTGCGGGTTCGGCGGGGGCCGCTGGCGCGGCGGGAATGGCGGCGGCGGCCACGACCGGCGCGGGGGCGGGCGGGGCGGCCTTTTTGCCGGCGGGCTGCCGGGATTCAATCATTTCCTGCACTTCGGCCTTCAAGACCGCCGTGGGAATGGTGATGGCCTCCGGGGGCCGGTTTCCGGAAAGCTGGGCCTCGATTTGGTCCAGGAATTGTTTGAGCACGTCGCGCCCGCGCAGAATCAATTCGATGACGGGGGCGTCAATCACGAGTTTGCCCTGGCGCGCGAGATCGAGGAGGGATTCCAGCACGTGGGCGAGCCGGTTGATGGGAATCAGGTTCAGGAAGCCCGCGCCGCCCTTGAAGGTGTGAAACGCCCGGAAGACGGTGTTGAGGGTTTCGGTGTCGGCCGGCGAATTTTCGAGCACGAGCACGCCCGCCTCGATGTTGTCGAGGTGTTCGCGGGATTCGGTGATGAATTCGCGCAACAATTCCGCATCCTCGGCCAGATTCAAATTCAAGGGTGCTTCCTCCACCGGGACAGCGGCCACGGCGGACTTTGGGGCCGGCGTGGCGAGCGGCGCCGGGGCGGGGGCGGCCGGTTTGGCGGGGGCGGGCAGCGGCATGATCTCGGCGGGGGTGGCTGGACCGATCAGGGTCTGGATGCGGGCGAGCAATTCCGGGAGCCAGGCGATATCGGCCGCCGTGAAGGGCTGGCCGGATTCCACGATGCGCACGGTGCGTTCCCAGGCTTCGGTACAGAGGGTGACCAGCGGGGCCAGCCCGGCATGGGCGGCGGCTTCATCACGGAGATTGCCAACCAGATCCAAGATGGGGAATTGCCCCTGGGTGTCACCGGCACGAGCGGCGCGGATTTCCGCCTGCAAGTGCCCGGCCAGCTTAAACAATCGGCTGCGGTCGCTCATGTCTCTGGATAAAGTGAACTAAAACCCCCGGTGGCTCCGGCGGGCAAATGCCAACGGTTGTTTATCGGCCAGCCGGGAAGAAACTGAAACCAAAAAAAAACACCGGCCCGGCCCCCGCGCCGTCTTCGGGTGACCTGCCGGCGGGCCGGGCCGGGGACTGGAAAAGGGCGTTTTTTTAATTTATTGAAAGCAAGGCGCTTTTCGGGGAGATTCAAACGCCTGCCGCTTTGAGCCCGGGGGTTGCACCTGCCGCATGAGCGCACCGAAGATGAATTTATCGCTGGCGATGATCGCCCGGAACGAAGCCCGCTGCCTGGCGCGCTGCCTGCAGAGCATCCGGGCGGTGGTGGATGAAATCGTGGTGGCCGACACCGGCTCCACGGACGACACGGTGAGGATCGCCGGGGAATTCGGGGCCAGGGTATCGCGCTTCACCTGGAGCAACGACTTTGCCGCCGCGCGGAATTTCGCGCTGGACCAGGCCCGCGGCGATTGGATTCTGGTGCTGGACGCCGACGAATATGCCAGCGAGGCGCTGGCGCGAGAGCTCCGGGAATTCATCGCCGGTCCGGCGCGGATCGGCCGGCTGAAGATCGTGAGCGACTTCCGGCATCACGGCCAGACGCTGCGCTCGAGCACGTTTGTCTCGCGGCTGTTTCCGCGCGGGGCGCGGTTTGCGGGGCGCATCCACGAGCAGATTGACTCGCCGCTGCCGCGGCTGAACCTGCGCGGGGAACTCTGGCACGACGGCTACCTGGAGCCCAAAAAATCCGAACGGAACATTGCGCTGCTGCAGGCGGAGCTGGCGCGGGAGCCGCGCAGCGCCTATCTCCAGTTTCAGCTCGCGCTGGAATTCGCGTCGCTGGGGCGCACGCGGGAGGCGTTTGCCTGCCTGCAGGCGGCCCGCGCGACCCTGCAACCGGCGGACCCCTTTGCGCCGAACGTCATCGTGGATTTCCTTTATGCGGCGATGGAACTGCGGGAATTTGCCGCGGGACTCGCGGCCATTGAGTCGTCGGAGAAGTGGCTGGCGGATTTTCCAGATTTCCACCACGTCTGCGGCCTGTTTTACATGCGCTACGCGGGCAGCGACCCGGCCGCGCACTTGGGGGACATTCCCAAGATCGAGCAAAGTTTCCGGCGCTGCCTGGCGCTGGGCGAAACGGACAAGTACAAGAGCGTGCAGGGCACCGGCAGTTTCCTGGCGAACTACAACCTGGGGGTGTTTTATCACGCCTTGGGCGACAATGCGCGCGCGCGGCCGTGCCTGGAGGCGGCCGCGGGGCGGAATTATGCCCCCGCCGCGGCGCTGTTGAAGAAGCTGAAACCGTGACGGCCGCACCGGGCCGTCAGGCCTGCGCGCCGGCCGCTTCGGACAGCGCGCTGCGCAGCATCCGCGCCGCCGAGGGCAGCGAGTGCGCCAGCGGTTCCAGCCGGGCGTTGATTTCTTGCAGCACCGGCTTGGCGCCGGCAGCGATCAATTTTTGGTACCACGCCACGAAGGCGCGGCTGGTGGCCGGCTCGTCGGGGCCTTGGATTTCGGGCAGGGGCCGGCCCGCCGCGCACTGGCAGAGGATCAGCGCGGCGAGGATGCGCGGGTCGTGTTCGCTGCGCCAGAGGTTGGCCCACAAGCCGGCCGCTTCGGCGGGCTGGCGGTTGAGCAGGAGCGCCTCGGCGCGCTGGGCGGCGATGACCGGATTTTCGGGGAGCGCCGTGAACGCGGCGGTCGTCCACTCGAGTGCGCACGCGGCCAGCTCGGGGCGGCTGAGGGCGATTTCCCCGCCCTGGCGCCAGGCGGCGAATTGCCGCGGGTGGGCGGTGGTCACGTCGCGCAACTGGCGCAAGGCGTCCCCGGGTCGGTTTGCGTGGTGCAGGAACGTGGCGTAATCGAGCTTGGCGGCCTCGACGCGGCCGGACCCGGCGATGGCGGCCACAAAGGCTTTTTCCGCCGCCGGCGGGTCCCCCAGGGCGGCCAGGCACAGGGCCAGGCAATGCTGCGGCGCGGCGGTGAGCACGTCCGTGTTGATGGGCGTCAGGCACGGCTGTTGGCGGCGGGCGAGGCACTGGCGCATTTGATCGGCAGCCTCGCGGAACTGCTTCAATTCAAAATGCGCCAGGCCCAAGGCGAAATGCAGCGAGGCCGTGAGGGGACGCTGGCCAGCCAGCGGCGAGGTCAGCGTCTGGATCACCTCCGCGTGGGCGTGCAGTTTGTAGAGCTGGCTGGTGAGCTGGGTGAGCAGCACCTCGCGCAGTTCAGGCACGACGTCCGCCGCCGGCTGGGCGCTCATGAGCGCATAAGCCTGGCGATATTTCTCGATGCCGCCGGCCAGGTCGTCCGAACGGACGAGTTCCAGGCCGAGGTTCATGAGCAGATTGACATCCGCCGGCGATTCCGCCACGGCGGCCCGCAGCAGCTTCAGATTGCGTTCGATCTTGTTCCGGCCTTGCAGCAGCTCCGGGGTGTAGCCGTGATGCCGCAGTTCGGCCGCGCCGAACGCGGTTTTGAGGCCCCACTTTTTGGCGTGGACCAGGAGGCTGGCAAAAACCTGTTCATGGATGCGCCCGGTGAAGCAGACGCGCGGCGCGTTCCGGAACAGCCGCGGCACAAAACTGCGGCCTTCGTCCTCCTTGCCCACGTTCACCAGCGGCAGCCGGAAGGCGATGGTCGCGGCGTTCCGCATGTCCGCGCGCAGCTTTGCGTGCTGCGCCGCGGGCAATTCTTCGTCGGCGTCCAGCATCAGGATCCAATCGCCGGTGGCATGTTCCAGCGCCGCGTTGCGGGCGGCGGAGAAATCGTCGCACCAGGCAAAGGAATAGATCTCGGCGCCGAATTCGCGGGCGATTTCCACGGTGCGGTCGGTGGACCCGGTGTCCACGACGATGAGCTGTGCGCCGAGGCCGCGGATGGATATCAGGCACTGGGCGAGAAATTTTTCCTCGTTTTTCACGATGAGGCAGACGGACAGGCGCGGGGCGGCCGCGGGGCTGGGCCGGGCGGACAGGCGCAGCCAGGCCGGCTTCACATGGCCCTTGAGCGGCTGGGCCAAAAAGCGCCGGACCTCGTCCCAGCCGGGCGCGAGTTCGCGTGCGAATTGGGCGCAGCGTTTGGCGCTCTTGCCGTCGCCGGCGGCCAGCGCGATTTCAGCGAGCAGGAGATAGGCTTCGGGATGAAACGGGCGTTTGGCCAGGGCGGTTTGCACCGCTTCCCAAGCGGCGGCATGATTCTGCTGCGCGAATAGGGTGCGGGCTTCATTCAGTTGGCCGAGCGCGGCGACGGCCGGCAGCGGTTTGGGCGCCGCAGCCGCGACGGGCGTGGCCGGCGTGGCCGGCGCCGCGGCAGCCGGTTGGCTGGCACTGTCAATCCGCACTTCCACCGTGGCGGTGGGGTCGGGGAGGACGGGCCGGAAGGGCCGCTTGCCGGCCATGATCGCGTCGCCGTAGCGCTGGCGGGCGAGCTGAACCTCCTTGCCGCCTACGGCGGCGTTGGCGTGTTCCACGCTGGTGGGCGACCGGAGATACAGGCCGAGCGTGATGGGCACGTGCAGAAATTTGCGCGTCTGGGCCAGGCGCAGCCAGAACTCGTAGTCGCCGGCGGAAACCATTTGCGCGTCGAAATAGCCGTCCTGTTCGTGGACTTCGCGGCGCCACATGGGCTGCGGGCCGCAATAACAACCCTTTTCCCAGAGGTCCTGGGGATTGAACTCCAGCCAGCGGTAAACACTGATGGGATTGGCGGTCTCGTACGTTTCGTTCTCGAACGAGGTGATCAGGCAATCGGCATAAGCCAGCGAGACGTCCGGATGTTCGTCCAGCGTGCGGGCGAGGACTTCCAGGGCGTCGGCACGGTGGCGGTCGTCGGTGTTGGCGTTGGTGAGATAGCGGCCGCGGGCCGCGCGCGCGCCGCGATTCCAGGCGCCATAGACGGTCTCGCGCTCCTGCGTGCGGATATAGACGATGTTGGCATAGCGCTTTTGAAATTCCTCCACCACCGCGCGCTCGTGCTGCGGCGAGTGGCTGTCCACCACGATGATTTCGAGGCGGTCGGCGATGGTCTGGGCTTCGAGATCCTCGAGGCAGCCACGGATGAACCGCTCGGATTTGAAGGTGGAGACGATGGCGGTGACCAGGGGGGTGGCGGCCGGATCGGCAGGGCGCGGGGCCGGCGCCGGGGTTTCCCCGGCGGCGGGCCAGCGGAGCACGGCCGCGATCTCGGTCTCCAGGTTCAGCCGCTGATCCAGGAAGCTTTGCGCCTTGGGGATGAGCTTTTGTCTCACGGATTCGGCCGCGGCGGATTCGCCGGCGTGCTCCGCGACGCGGGCCAGGCGGACGGCCGCCCGGAAATTAAAGATGGGGCCGACGGGCTGGCTCAGGGCCTGATGATAACAATCCCAGGCGCGGCGCCAATCCGCGCGGAGTTCGGCCGCCAGGCCGAGCACGAGGGCGGTGAGGCCGTCGAGCTCTTTCAGCGGCGCCAAGGCGCGGAGGGGCGCGGGCGCCAGTTTATTGAACAGCGCGGCGGCGGCGGCCTCGGCGGCGCCGAGACGCGGGCGGTCATAGTTTTCGAGGTTCTGGTATTGCCAGGCGATCGTGCGCAGGGGCGCCGCCAGCCGGCGGGCGGCGGCATCACCTTCATCGAGGGCGAACATCAGCCGGGGCAGGGTGTCCAGCGGGTCGCGGGCGCGGGGCGGCAGCGCGGACGCCACGGCACGGAATTCCTGGATGCCCTGTTGCACAATGGCGCCGGTGGCGGACCAGGAAAACCGGAGCACATTTTTCGCGCCGGCCGCCCGCAGCGCCTGGCGCACTTCCGGCCGTTGCACCTCCACCAGCGCCTGGCGCAGGGCGGCTGCGTCGGCCTCGCCGACGTAAAGCACCGAGTCGCCGCCGACTTCGGCGAGCGAGGAATTGCGGCAGGTGATGACGGGGCAGCCGCATTTCTGGGCCTCCAGGAGGGGCAGGCCGAAGCCCTCGTAGCGGGAGGGATAGACGAGGGCCACGGCGCCGCTGTAGGCGGCGGAGAGCGCCTCGTCGCCGACCTGCATCAGGTGGACGGTGGCGCCTTGGCGCAGCGCCTCCAGTTCCGGCTCCAGCTTCGACGCGCCGCCGACACACACGATGTCGAAGCGTTCGCGGCCGGGCCATTGCGCGAAGGCGCGGAAGAACAGGGCGGCATTCTTGTAATTGGCCCGGTGGCCCACGAGGAGAAAATAGGGGCGCGGGAGGTTGAATTTTTGCCGGAAAGCCCGGACGCCCTCCGGGGCGGCGGGCTGCAAGTCGTCGCCCACGGCATTGGGTGTGAGGAACACTTTCCGGTCCGCGAACTGCGGCTGGAGGCGATGGAAGTCGTTGATCGTGGATTGGGAAACGGCGAAATAACCGATGGCTTTGCGGAGGGCCAGGGCCTTGGCGCGCCACTTCTGGCCGGTGAGCTCGGGGATCATGTCGTGGAGCATGACCACCGTGGGGGTGGTTTCCGCGCAGGTGAAATAGGTGGAGATCAGCAGCGCGGCGTTTTCCTCGTCGCACCAGCGCTGCAGCCAGAGGGAATCGGTCTCGCGCTGGTAATCGTAGGCGGCGACCGCGCGGCGGCGGAGGCCGGGGATGGCGGGGGCGGCGCCGTCGCGGTCCAGGAGGACGATGTCGCCGGCGAGCGGCGAGCGGGCGAGTTGTTCGAGCAGACGATGCCAGACGCGGCTGATGCCGTGGGGCCGGCCGCGCTGCAAATCGAAAATGACGCCATCAATGACGATGGTCCGGCGGGCGGCCGCGGGGCGGGGATTGGCTGCGGGGGCGGCGGGTTGGGGGCGCACGGTGGGAATCGCGCCCAGCCAGGCGAGGGCCTCGGCCAGCCGGCGGTGCAGGGCGTGCTGCTCCAGCGCTGCCCGCCGGCCCTGGGCGGCGATTTGCGCGGCCAGCGCGGGCTCGGCGGCCAGCCGGCGGACGGCTTGCAACAATTCCTCCGCGTTCGAGTAGTAGAGCAGATGGCGGCCGGACTCGAACTGGCGGTCAATTTCCGGAAGGCCGGTCCGGTTGGTCACCACCGCGCAGCCGCAGGCCATGGCCTCGTAGATGCGCGTGGGATGGTTGGCAAACACGGACGGGAAATTGACGGCGACCTGGTAGCGGTTGAAATCGGCGGCCAAATCCTGCGGTGTCACGGGCCGGTCCTGGTAGGGCAGGAGGTCGAGCGCCTGGTGGTCGAGCAAATGTTGGATGAGCGCGCGGCGGTCTTGATAGGCGGCGGCCTGGCCGGCGAAGGGCTGGTGCTTGCCGCGGAAAAAAGCGCGGGGGAGGCGACTGGCAAACGGCGTGTGGCTGGAGAAAAGGGTGTCGTCCACCCCGAACGGCTGGAACAGCGCCGGCTTGCCGGCTGACTCCATGAGCGGCCGGTCGGCGAGATCGGTGTAGAGGATGGCGTCCACGAGGGCGGCGGCGCGGCGGAAGGCCTGTGCCATCACCTGGGAGCCGGAAAGTTTCTCGTGGTTGAGCACGGATTCCTGGACGTAGAGGATTTTCCGGGCGGGGCATTTGGCCCACTGTTCCCGCCAGCGCGGGCTGGCATGGAGCGGCTGCGAATGCCAATCGAAACCGGCGAGCAGGAGAATGTCCGCCTGTGGTTGGGCCAGGTACGCGAACAGGCCGTCGTCGTTGGCCACGTCCAGATCGCCCCAATTGGCGCGGGGCCGGAATGTGCGATGATGCACGCCCAGTTGGCGGGCGGCATTTTCCCAGCCACCGCCCACGGCCCAGGCGTGGACGCCGGTGGCCTGCAAGACGATGTCCACCCGCGGCCGGGCCGGGCTGGGCGCGGGAGCGACGGGTGCCGGCGCGGCCACGGGAGCGGCGGCGGGCGCCGGGGACTGCGGCGGATAGGCGCGGAAGACCGGCGCGGGGCCCGTTGCCGGCCCGGGTTTGAAGACGTTGCCCTGGCCCACGGGAACGCAATCGCGCAACTTCAGCGTCTTTTGCATTTCCGCGTACAGGGTGTTAAAGCATTGGCCGGCCAGGGCGCGAACCTCCAGGCCGAGCTGCCGGCTGATGAGCGGGCTTTGCAGCACGGAAAAGAACTCCACCAGCAGGCCGGGGGTGATTTGATCGGCCGTGTATTTGCGGTAAACGCGCCAGAGCTCGTTCCAGCGCACCATCCCGCCATTGGCGGTCTTGATATCCTCGTGCATGCGCCAGGCGGACAACGGCTCGTTCATCAGCACCACGTCGAAATCCTTGCCCACGCGCAGCCAGTAATCCAAGTCCATGGCGAAGCGGAGCGAGTCGTCGAATTCGCCGGCCTTTGCCCAGGCCTTGCGGTTGATGAAAGTGGAGGGCTGGAGCAGGTAGCAGGAGCCGCGCAGGAGCGATTCGTAGCTATAGCCGATTTCGCGCATATACAGGCGCGCCTGCTCCTTGTGGCCATCCACCACCAGGCCGTTGCCGGTGTACAGGCCGGCGTCCGGGTGGGCCTGGTACGCCTGGCTGACGTAATGGAAGGCGTGGGGCAGGAAGAAATCGTCGGAATTGAGATAGGCCAGCACCTGGCCGGTGGCGCGGCGCAGGCCTTTGTTGATGGCGTCGGTCTGGCCCCGGTCCTTTTCGCTGACCCAATAGGTGAGCTGGCGCTCATATTTCTTCAACACCTCCACGGTGGCATCCGTGGAGCCGCCGTCGCAGACCAGGATTTCGACGTCGGGATATCCCTGGTCGAGGATGCTGGTGAGCGTGTCCTCGATGAAGCGGCCCTGGTTGAAGGAGGGGATGACGACGCTGATGCGGGGAAGCGGTTGGGCGTTCATGCGGGAGGGGGTCAGACGGCGGCGGATTGGGGCAGCGGCTGGGGCTCGCCCCAATTGATGACGGGCACGGCCGGGCTGGCGGGCGCCGCGGGCGGCACGGGCTGGGCGACGGGCACGGCGACGTAGTAAACGCTCTCCGGGGCCAGGCGGGTGGCCAGGAAGGCGGGCAGGGCGGGGCTGGCGTCCGGGGCGGTCTGGGCAAAGAGCGCGGGTTTTTGCCGCGGGCCTTTCAGCGCGGCGGCGACGGCGGCGGCCAACACTTCGGGGGCCACCTGCGCCACGCACCGGGCCGTCTCGAACCGGCAGTGCCAGTTGCAGGCGAAGCAATCCATGGGCAGGATGACCGCCGAGGTGAGCGGGCTGTAGGGCATGAACCGGCCGAAGTGGCCGCCGCCCAGCAGGACGACATTCGGCACGCCCACGGCGCAGGCAATGTGGGCTCCGCCCGACTCCGCGCCCACATAGAGCCGGCAACGGCGCAGCAGGGCGGCGGTTTCCCGGAGCGTCGAACGGCCGCACAAGTTCACGGTGCGGCCGGGCAATTGCCGTTCCAGCTCTTCGGCCAGCGGCGTTTCCGCCGCCGTGCCAAAAACGAGGAACCGGAAGCCCTCCAGGGCTTGCAAAGCTTCGGCGTAGCGGTGGTACACGCGGGCGTCGCGCTGCGCGCCGGGGAAAACGGCGATCGTTTGCGCGGGGTTCAACGCTTGTTGCTTAAAGAAAGCGTCCGCCAGCGCCTCGTCCGCCGGCGCGGTCCACACCACCGGCTGCAGCGGCGCCGGTTCGATCCCCAGGCCGCGGAGGAAGGACGCATGCCGTTCCAGCTCCGTCTGCGGCACGTCGGGCGTGGGAATGATCACTTCGTATTGGGCGCGCGCGCGGGCCCGTTGCGCCTCGGAGAGGTTGTTCAGGTCGCCCTCGATGGCGACATGCCGGGCCCGGCCGGCGGCCAGCGCCAAAGCGTCGGACAACGCGTCCCGCGAGCGGGTGGAATTCAAGACCAGATCGGGCTGGAACGCCGCGATTTCGTTCAGGATTTGCTGCCGCTCGGGGGCGGATTCCAGCAATCCGTCCAAGTCAAAGCAAATGATGGAATCCACGAACGGGCACGCCGCATAGAGATCGGCCAGGTGTTTTTGGCACAGCACGGCCAGCGTGGCGCCGGGATATTTTTTTCGGATGGGCTCGAGCATGGACGAGGCCAGCACGGCGTCGCCGATCGAGTCGGTGCGCACCCAGAGGATGCGTTGCACGGGGGTCGGGCGGGCGGCCGGGGCCGCCGGGGTGAAGCGGGCGATGCAGAAGCCGAATTTTTCCTGCGACTCGACCAGCAGTTGGAAGCGCGG
>Ga0181520_10001482_pt1 | contig 47418 bp, 35 predicted proteins | sample PEATcosm2014_Bin_29_FD_132451 | JGI IMG/M metagenome (GOLD analysis project Ga0181520, IMG submission 132451) | Peatland microbial communities from MTU Mesocosm Facility, Houghton, MI, USA - PEATcosm2014_Bin02_30_metaG | ecosystem: Environmental > Terrestrial > Soil > Wetlands > Peat | place... | reverse complement strand
TGCTGGCGAAAACGCGCTTCGCTCAGGAATGCCGGCGTGCCGCCATCGATTTTAAAATAGACCGGGATCTCGATTCGAACTGGCCCGGTTTGGCGAGTATATCGCAGCGCCAGTGGCATGGGCTTCTGGCTTGCATCGGAGAAGGAATTGTCCGTCCAAAAGCCAGATGTCCGGCGTGGGTTGAGGCTCACAGACAAAACGTGGCTGCGGGGCTAGACTTTGCTCATTGCGGAGCTGATTGGGCGGGCAGTGCAGGGAAAACGGCTCGCGAGCGCAAAAGAGGATGGGAACAGCTTATGAGGTACGGCCGACGGATTCGCGTGCTGGCAATCAGACTGTTCGCGGTTCTGGGTCTGATCCTTTTGCTGGCTGCCAGCTACTTTTTTGTCATCCGGCCTTCGCAGTTGCGTTGGGGCGCGACAGAAGATGAAATTGCGCGCGCGATGCCGGGAGACGAACTGGTTCCAGTTCCGACCTTTCGCGCCACGCGGGGAATCACGATTAGGGGAAAGCCGGAACAGATCTGGCCCTGGCTGGCGCAAATGGGCTATAACCGCGCGGGATTCTACGGCTACGACCTGATCGAGAATGTGGGCGCCCGCACCGGCATTCGCAGCGCTGACAGGATCCTTCCCGAACTGCAACATCCCAAGCCGGGCGACTTGCTGCCCATCAGCTCGGTTGCCTCCATGTACTTCGGCCAGGTTGAGCCCGGAAGCTACCTGATCTGGCGCGGAGCAGCAACTCCCACAGACGGCTGTTTCACCTGGGCGTTGTATCCCGTGGATGAAAGCCACACGCGCCTGATTAGCCGTATCCGCCTTCATTACCACTGGGCGGATCGCCGGTTGCTGCTCCTCGACATATTCACCGAGTTTGCCGATCACGTTGCCGTGCCCAGAATCCTGAGGGGCATCCAAGGGCTCGTGGAGGGACGGCCGACGCCGAGTCTGGCGGAGGAGGCTGGCGAAATCGCGGTCTGGGTGCTGGCAATGGCCGAATTTGCTGTCGCGGTCGTGCTGATCTTCCGCTGGAGGCAATGGGGACGCGCGTGGTTCGTGGGGCTTGCGGCGGGTTTTTTGCTTCAGTTCGCGCTCTATGCGCACGCACCGGTTTGGATCGGCGCGGTGCTGGGCTGCGTGCTCTGCGGTGGGATGTTGCACCTATTGCGCAAAGGCGACGGGCTTCCCTCGGCGAATTGATTTGTCATTCGTTTCTCGGCGCTGTGAGGGCGCGCCGCTTATTCTAACGTTTCACCGTGAAAGATGAGGCAATGGGGCAAGTCGGCGAGATAGGAAAGGGAAAGCGGCGAAGGTTGCCAGGGCTCACTTTGGCGGAGGGCTATACCCCGCATCCCTTCGATGTGCAACACGGGGTACGGACCAGCGGGCTGATTGCTGGGCGCCATTTGGGCCTGGGGCATAAGCACGACCGCCATAATACGGCTTACTACGGGGTTGCGCCTTCGGTGCTTCAGGGACTGATTGTGCGTTGGCGGCGCAGCCGGCCGGTGGCGCCCATCGACGGGTTCACCTTCATCGATTTCGGAGCCGGAATGGGGCGCGCCGTGATGCTGGCTGCCGAACTGCCCTTTCGCGATGTGGTGGGCGTGGAGATCAACCCCATGCTGGCGCGCATCGCACGCAAGAATCTGGCCGTTTGGCGCGCCTCCGGGCGAGCCTGCGCGCCGATGCGCATCGAATGCAGGGATGCCGCGGAGTTCAGGTTTCCGGCCGGTCCGTGCGTGGCATTTCTCTTCAATCCTTTTGGCGCGCCGGTGATGCGCCGCCTGCTCAAGCAAGTATCCGAGACATTTGCCGGACGCGCCGGGCAATTCGACCTGCTCTACGCAAACAACGAGCAAGAGGCGGTTCTGAAGCGGCAGCCGGGATTCTCCCAGGTTTATGCGGGTCAGGTGATGCGGTCCAGGGCCGATGCGATTGCCGACCATAAGATTCTGGCCAATCAGCCAGACGGCGAGTATGCTTCGGCTAACTACGAAGACTGTTCTTTGTACCGCTGGGTTGGTCTTTCGCCGGAGGCTCAAAGCAAGAAGATTTGACGAGACAGCCTGCGCGGGAGAAAGTGTTAACAGGACAGCCTGCGCATCTGTTTGCTATGACAAATAGAGCAGGACTCGCAGAACTCTCTGCTAGCAAAAACAGGCGCCTGTTGGAGCAAAACCTTGAGGGAACCGCATCTAGTATTGGGAATAGGCGAACTACTGTGGGATGTTCTTCCGGAGGGGCCGCGATTGGGTGGCGCGCCGGCGAACTTCAGCGTGATGGCGGGCCGGCTGGGCAGTCATGCCGCCATTCTGAGCCGCATCGGCCGCGACGATCTGGGCCGCAAAGCAGTGGATCGTCTGGATCCGCTGCCGGCAGACACCAGTCACTTGCAAGTGGATCCGGTACACGAAACGGGCCGCGTAACCGTAGCTTTTGAAGGCGGGCAGCCGCATTACACAATTCATGAACCCGCGGCATGGGACTTTCTGGAACTTACCGACGAGTGGGTGCAACTGGCGGAGCGGGCAGACGCCATCTGCTTCGGTTCACTGGCGCAGCGCTGCCGGGAGTCGCGACAGACGATTCAAACTCTGGCTGCTCAGACCTCCTCTTCCTGTATTCGCGTCTTCGATGTAAACCTGCGCACGCCGTTCTACTCTGGCGAGGTCATTCAGGAGTCGCTGGAACTGGCCACGGTCATGAAGATGAACGATGCCGAAGTGCCGCTGGTTTTGGGATTGTTGGGATTGCCGGCGGACGAGGGGCCGGCGCAGGACCGGCTGCGGCGGGATGCGGAGCGCATGCTGGGGGAGTTCCCGACGCTCCAGATGGTAGCCGTCACCCGCGGCGGCCACGGCAGTCTCCTGGTTACCCGCGAGGAATGGCACGAGCATCCCGGAATCCCAATTCAGGTGGCCGATACCATCGGCGCGGGGGATGCCTTCACGGCGGCCCTCACGCACTATCTGCTGCGTGGGGCGGAACTGCCGGTGCTGAACGAGGCCGGGAACCGGTGGGGCGGCTGGGTCGCCTCGCAGTCCGGGGCCATGCCTCCATTGCCCGAAGTCACATTGTCCGGGATCGCTGCCGCAATCGAAGGATGAACGATGGCCGGGCGTACCCGGCTTCTTAAAGGAACGCGATGAACGTACAGAATGCCGCCGGGCTGCCCGGTGGGGCAGGACTCATGCGCATGTGCGTGGCGCCGATGCTTGCGGTTTGCTTGACGCTTGGGGCTGCCGCGCAATCCAGTGACAGGAACCCGTCGGCGACCTCGGTCCAGGCGCCTCAAACGCAGGGCGCTGTCCCGGTGCCGACCGGCGCGCAGGCCGGCATGACCAGCGTGGTCGACCAGTCGAAGGTCGCCGTTCTCAGCCAGGACGAAATCCACGATGTGCCTATCGTGCGCGGTGCGCCGCTGCCCCACGGCGAAGGCGCGCGGCGCATGGGCGAGCGGCTGCGGCAGATCTTTGACAGCAACGACTGGCGCGCCGACCCTGCCAAGCCCTTCGAGCGGATTCCCTATTACGAGGGGCTGTTGACGCACAAGCTCAGCCTGCCACAAGAGGTCATCGTGCGCATGGAACTGGGCAACGAGCAGCTCCGCGCCGGTTTCAGCGCGCGCTCCATCGAGACCCTGGAGGACCTGATCAAGCGGATCGAGCCGGAACTGGGGAAGATTCCGATCAACATCCAGGCGCAGATCCACGAGGAGTTGGGGATAGCTTATCTCCGCCTGGCCGAGCAGGAGAACTGCGTCGCCATGCACAACCCTGAGGCCTGCATCTTTCCCCTGCATGGAGGCGGGCTGCATAAGAAGCTGCGCGGGGCCGAGGGCGCAGTCCGGGAGTACTCCAAGGCGCTGGAACTGAATCCGAACAACTACACCTCGATGTGGCTGTTGAACATCGCCTACCAGGCGCTGGCGCGCTGGCCACAGGACGTGCCCAAAAAGTGGCTGGCCGATCCCGACTGGTTCAAGTCCGAGTTCGATATCGGCTTCTTCCCTGAGGTAGCAGGCATTGCCGGCATCCGCAACGAAGAGCGCGCGGGTGGTTCCATTGTCGAAGACTTCGAGGGCAATGGCCTGATGGACATCCTGATCTCCTCTCAGGGGCCGACGGACCACATGCACTACTACCACAACAACGGCGATGGCACTTTCACGGACAGGACCAAGGAGGCTGGTCTGGAGGACGAGATCGGCGGCCTCGATATCGTCGAGACCGACTACAACAACGACGGCAAGCCGGATTTTCTGATTCTGCGCGGGGCCTGGTGGCGGCAATATGGCGCGTATCCGCTGAGCCTGATGCGCAATAACGGCGACGGCACCTTCGACGATGTGACTGAAGAGGCCGGACTGCTGACCATCGGCCCCACCCAGGCTGCCGCCTGGATGGATTACGACGGCGACGGCTGGCTCGACCTTTTCGTTGCGCACGAAACAACGGGCGGCCAGACTTACGCCTCCCAGCTCTTCCATAACAACCACGACGGGACCTTTACCCAGGTGAAGGCTCCAGGCGCCGCGCCTGGAAAGCTCGGCGCCAATCTCGGCTTCGTCAAGGGCGCCACCTGGGGCGACTACAACAACGACGGCCGGCCCGACCTCTATCTCTCCACCATGAGCGGCCGCAGTTTCCTCTTCCGCAACGACGGCCCGCGCAATCCTGCCCATCCCGATCCCGCCGACTGGGTTTGGACCGATGTGACTGAGCAGACCGGTCTTGCCGGCACACGCTTCACATTTCCTACCTGGTTCTTTGACTACGACAACGATGGCTGGCTCGACATCTTCGCCGGCGGCTACGCCACGGGCGGAATCGAGGACTACGGAGCCTTCCAGTTCAACAAGCCGAATCACGCCGCTGTCTCGCACCTCTTCCACAACAACCACGACGGCACCTTCACCGACGAGCCGAAGGCGCTGGGTCTCGATCGCGCCATCACCGTCATGGCCGCGAACTTCGGCGATTTGGACAACGACGGCTTTCTCGATGTCTACCTCGGCCTGGGCGATTCGTACTACCAGTCCCTGCTCCCCAAGAAAATGTTCCGCAACGACCGGGGCAAGCAATTTCAGGATGTGACCACCATCGGCGGATTCGGCAACCTGCAGAAGGGCCACGGAATCTCCTTTGCCGACATAGAGAACAACGGCAACGAGGATGTCTTTGAGGAACTAGGCGGCGCCTATCCGGGCGACCGCTTTGTACCCGTGCTCTATCGCAATCCAGGACACGGAAATCATTGGGTGACGCTTGTGTTGGAAGGCGTGAAGACCAATCGGGCGGCCTATGGCGCGCGCATCAAAGTGACCATTGACGAGCAGGGACGCCAGCGGTCAATCTATCGCGCAGTCGGATCGGTCTCCAGCTTCGGCGGCAATCCCATGCGGCAGCACATCGGGCTGGGGAAGGCGACATCGATTCGCGAGATCGAGATCTGGTGGCCGGTTTCCGGGCAACGGCAGCGCTTCAAAAACGTGAAGGTAGACCAGGCGTTTCATATCCGGGAGGGCAGGGACGTACTCGACCCGGTGGTATGGAAGACCTTCGAAATTGGAAAGACAAAGATTGCACAGACCACGGGGGAGCATCACCACTGATTCTTCGCGGATGCGAGTGCCCGGCCCCAGAATCTTCACATAACATGATATTTTGCAGATAGTTGCATGGATGCCGGGCGATGGCCTTAAGATCTCTTCGGATGGCTTCGGGCCGGCATCGCGCTATGCAATCCAGGTTTCTTTGCAGCAGATTCCGCTTGAATTGCATCGACAAATCTTCGGCGAATGCTGTAATGTTCTTTGAAGGGAACGGCAGATGCGATTCCGTTCCACAGACCGGTGTTCGGCAAGAGAGGTTCGTAAATGGCTCGACCGCGAAAAACTGCAATCAAGCTGACGCCGCCCCCGGACATCGACCCTGGGAATCATGTTTCAAAGCACCGCCGCGTCTTTGAGCATTTGCATGCCAATATCCAGTCGGGAGTGCTCAAAGCAGGCGACCGGCTGCCCAGTGAGGCGGAGTTGGGCCGGCTGTTCGACGCCTCCCGCATCACTGTGGCCAAGGCGGTGCTGGACTTGCAGCGCATGGGGCTGGTTTCGCGCCGGCCTGGGGCTGGAACACACGTTCTGGCGCAGCACCATGCCGCGGGTCACACCTTTGGTCTTCTGATCCCCGAACTTGGACTGACTGAAATCTTCGAACCCATCTGCCATGGCATGATGCGCTCGCCATTTTCACGGCCCGATGCGCTGCTCTGGGGCAACGCTTCCACCTCGGTGCGAGAAAGCGCCAGGGAAGCCGAGCAGATGCTCAACGCGTTCATCGTGCAAAAGGTGGCGGGTGTGTTCTTTGCGCCACTGGAGCTTACCGCGGAGAAGGATGCCGCCAATCGCCGCATCGTGCGCACTCTAGAGAAGGCGCAGATTCCCATCGTGTTGCTGGATCGCTGTTATATGCCGTTTCCCGAGCGCTCGGCGCACGATCTGGTCGGGATTGACAACCGGCGCGCCGGGTTCGTGGCGGCGGCGCATCTTTTGGAAATGGGAGTGCGGCGGCTGGTGTTCTTCGGCGAGGAGAACGTCGCCTGCACGGTGGATGCGCGTATTGCGGGCACGTATGAAGCGTTGCGCCGCTACCACGTCGTTCCTAACTATGAGCCGGCGTGGCGGGGGAACCCGCAGGACGAGGTTTTTGTGCGCCGGATGCTCGATACTGCGCGCCCCGAGGCCATTATCTGCGCCAACGATCTCACCGCCGCGCGGCTGATGCAGGTCCTGCTCGGCTTCGGGGTGCGCATCCCCGAAGAGGTGCGGATCGTGGGCATGGACGACGTGAAATACGCCAGCTTGCTGCCCGTGCCGCTCACCACGGTTCACCAGGATTGCGCCGGCATCGGCTCGGTAGCCATGGCTACCATGCTCGAGCGAGTCGAGCACCCGGAGCTGCCATCGCGCGATGTGCTGGTGCCCACGCGGCTCGTGGTGCGCCGGTCGTGCGGTGCGCACCTGGTCCAGGAAGTTCAGGCAAAGCTCTAAAAGCGGCAGCTACTTGGTCGGTGGGGACTGAGACAACGGCGGCAGGATGGGCCGATGCTTGGCGCGCAGGTAGGCGACCAGTTGTGCAATCTCTTCGTCGGTCAGCGAGTCGCTGAAGGGCGGCATCTTCTGGCCGCCATTGAGAATCTGACTGGTGATCCTGGCCGGGGTCCATTCCTTATTCTTGCGAATTTCGACCAGCGACGGGGCCTTCTTGGTTCCGATGCCGCCCTCGCCGTGACAGTGGGCGCAGTCCAGTTTGCGGAACAGCTCTGCGCCCGCCAACTCGGCGGCTTTGCCGTTCGAGCTGGAAGCGGCAAAAGAAGGGATCGCGGCGAGAGCGGCAATCACCGTGGCAAGAACAGTTCGAAGAGTGAGAGAGTGCACGGAGATTATTGTCGCATCCGCGCGCGCGCACGCGCCTCCATCTTTCGATGGTTCCAGGCGCGGCATCCGAATCGATCGCAAGATGGTTCGGCCGCGCTGGTGGAGGGTTTCCACTGGCGCGGCCGAGGTTTGTAGCCGAAAGAAGCGAAGCTCAGGGTTCTTCTACTTGCGCGCCTTGGGCGCAAAGCCGAAGGTGACGCTGGCCCAGAAGCTGCGCCCGGCCATCAGACCGGGAGCATCGTTGCCGCTCACGGCGGTGGTGCCGTTGAACAGATCGTTGAAACTGGTGCCTGGGATTGTTCCGGCCGCCACCGGCTTGGTGGCCAGCGAGAGGCTCTGGACGTTATGCGAGTCGAGCAAATTGGTTCCGCTCAGCCGGATCTTGGTTCCATCGAAGATGGAGTGATTGCGAATGGTGTAGTTGACGTATCCGTTCAGCGTGCTGAAGGGCGCGATGATGGCCTGGTTGTGGTAGATCCAGCTGATGTTGTTTGGCAGTGTCAAGCTTTTGCTGTCCACACGCTGTTCGCCTACGCGCTTATTGAAGACGCCCAAGTCGAAGCCGTGCTTCTGGTACGTGAGGCCTTCCATTTCAGTGTCGGTGGGAGTCTGCGCGACCCACAGGCCGGCCGGAACCTTCTGATAATAGGGAGAATCGACGCCCGTGGCCGTGGTGTTGGCGTTCACCGAGCCGGCGTAGGTGGCATTGTCCGCAGTGGCGTTCAAGTAAAGGTTCAGGCCAGGCGCAAGCACTGCGGTGGTTTCAAACTCGACACCCTGGGTAATTGAGCTAGGCTGAAGGGCATAGAGTGTGTCGCCGGCGTCAACGTCCGTTGTCGAGGAATCAATGGAGGAGGCATAGCTGTTCTGGAAACGAATGCGAAAGGCGTCGGCGTCCAAAGAAATGCGGTTGCCCTTGTAGACGCTGCCAATCTGGTAGGTCGTGGATTTCTGCTGTTTGGGAGTCTGTGCGATCTGAGGGATGGGGCCGCCTGGCGTGGCAGGGGTCTGAATGTAATCGTAGACCGCGCTCGGAGGCACGATGCTGCCGGTGGAACTCTGCGCGTAGACAGACCAGTCGGACTGAATGCGGTAGTTGAAATCGAGCGATGGCAGCCACGCGGTGAAGCTGCCGGTGTTGGTGACCGTGGCCGAGCAGGCGGCCGTGAGGCTCGCGCAGGTCAGCGGACCCACCGTCGCGCCGTCGTCGGCGTGATGCAGCACATTGATGGTGTAGTAGGCGAATTTGCTGCCGGCGGTAATGTTGAACCGTGGCGTCGCATGCCACTCGTATTCCGCGTAAGGCTGATAGGAGTCGGTCCAGAACTGCTCGTTGAACTTCGGCAGGGGCTGGTCGGCCCAGTTGTTCAGCGGGTCGCTGGGATACTGATGGCGGTCGGTGCGAGCCCAATCGTACCAAAGGCCGGCGCGCAAAATGCCGGTCTTCGAGGTCTGCGTGACCAGCAGCGTCTCGCCGTACTTGCGATAGCTGTTGTATTTGTCGATGCCGCAAGGAAGGGCGTAAACGCCGCTGCTCAACGCTAGAACGTTGCAAGGAGCGATGGCGACGCCGTCGTAGTACGCGACCGCTTTGGAGCCGGAACCAACGACGACAGTGCCCGGAACCAGGGAGGGGTTGGCCACAGCCGCGGCCTGGGTGACCTCGGTGATCGGAACCGCATTCGAATAGAGTTCGCCGTTGTCGTAGTTGTAGGTATAGCCCTTAACATCCAAATACCATCCGTGGCCTAATTCGGATTTAAGTCCCACATACTCGAAGTCCGTGGGTACCTGGTAGTGGTTGTACTCGTAATTGAACCAGCTGGTGGGGTCCGAGTTGTTGGTCAGCAGGAACTTGACCCCCGCGCCGGTATAGGGGTTTAGGCCGCTGCTGGTGTCGGCGTTGGTGCAACTGTAGGCGCCAGTCGACGAGACGCCAAAGAGCATGCAGCGAGTCGAGGCGATGTTCGGCGCATTGGCGGTGAGGTGAATGACGCCGCTGAAGCCGGTGAGTACGGTCTTGGGGGAGAACTGATACTGGTAGAGGAGAGAGCCGGCGTCGCGCGTGTTGTAGTTGAAGCTCTGGTAGCCGTCCGAGGTCATGTGATGGACGTCGATAAAGAGATTCGACTTCTTGGGGCTTCCGAACAATCCGAAGTTGCCGGAGTTGAACGCGCCGTCGTAGAGCTTGGTATTCCAAGTGCCGTATGAGACAGAGCCGCGCAGGTCGAGTTCGTTGGTGAGCGGCTTGGAGAGCAGGTGAATCGAGCCGCCAAACGGGGTGGGCCCAATGGTGGAGGCTGAACCAGGGCTGCGGTCGAAGTCCACTCCGCCGATCCACTGCGAGGGGAAGAAGGCCCAGGAATGATGGGTAGGCGTGTTGGTGTCGTAGAAGGGAATGCCGTCGAAATCGATGTTGTAATCGCCATCCGGGAAGCCGCGGAAGTAGGTCTTGCTCTGGCCAAGGCCGACGCCGTCGGTGCTGGTGGTGAAGGTCCCGGGAACAATCTGGACGATCTCGCCGAAGTCGGCGGTGGGCGCGGTGTAGTTCTCAATATAGGTATTGGAGACCAGGGACTGCGCGGACCGCTCCTCAATGAAGCCGCCGCTGGGAGCGGTCTGCGCGGCAATGGAATCGATGCCGGCGTTGACCGTGACCTGCTCGGCTACGGAGCCGATCGTCAACGAAAGAGCGACGTGCTGCGTTTGCCCCTCGGCAAGAACGATGCCGCTCTTGGAACTATTGGCGAATCCCGAGCCGGACGCTTCGACCGTGTACGTTCCCGCGGCCAGACCTTCAATCGCGTAGTGGCCGCTAGCATCGGCATGAGTGGTTTTGACGTTGCCTGAGGCCACATTCTTGGCGGTGACAGCGGCATTGGCGACTGCCGTGCCGCGCACGTCTACGACCGTGCCCTCGAGTTTCGCAGCGCTTGCCTGGGCGAGCAGCGCGGCGGGCAACAGCATGATTACCGATAAAGCCAGTGCGAAGAAGCGCATGCGCGCGCTCGCGAAACAGTATTTCACGAAGTTCCTCCAATGAAGTTGCGTTATGCAGATTGGTGCACGGCCTGAGTTGGCGTTGAATTGGAAGATGGCCGCTTTCTTCTGAACCTAGCAATCGTTTGTGATAGCCCGATTACGGGAGTGTTGCCAAAACATGACAAATTGGACAGGAGCAGGACAGTTTCAGCCGGAGGGGTTGCTGCGCAGTTGCGCCCGCGCGGTGTAGGCTGACTGGATATGACCGTGCACGCAAGCTTGTATGCAGGCGAACTGCGCCGTGAGCTCACAGCGCGCAATCGCCAATGGGCGCGCGGGCGCGCGCATGTTGAGAGCTACGGCGCGCCGCCGGTGATTGTGTACGAACCGGAGCCTGCGCGGCACGGAAACTTCTTCAGCGAGGCGTACGCGGCCATCGTAGCGCGGCCGGAATGGATGCGGCGCTTCGACAAGATTCATGCGCAAGGCAGAGCGCTGCCCAAAGCGGAGTCAGGGCGTCGCTGGCGCGAACTGGATTCGTCGATGAGTTCCGATGCGCTGCTGATGAGCGTCTTCTGCGCGCCGCGCGTTGCCGATTCGGAGATGGTGCGCAGTGCGCTGGGTGTGGATCGCGATGAAACGCCAATCTTCGGCTGGAAGGCGCGCGTGCCGCTGGCCAATGGCCGATTCGACCGCACCGAAGTGGATATGCGCTGGGGCGGGCTGCTGGTCGAGGCCAAACTCACCGAGGGCGATTTTCAGACGCGCACGGCGGCAATCGTCGAGTCGTATCGCGATTTCGATGCGGTCTTCGAGCGCGAGCGGCTGCCGCGCGTGGAGATTCGAACAGCGAGAAGGAAGCAAGCGGTCGAGTTCGCCGAGGAGTTTACGCAGGAGTGGGAAGAAGCAGCGCCCGATGCAGATGTCGCGCTTGAGTTTCAGGCCGAGATCGTGGCGCGGGCGCGGGAGGCTGAGATTGCCGAGCCTGGCTACTTGAGCTACCAGCTTATCCGCAACGTGCTGGCAGCCTATGCGGCGGGATGCAGCTTTTGCGTGCTGCACGACCAGCGGCGGCCGGATTTGCGCGAGGCATGGTTCGCGGTGATTGCGGCGGTGAAAAGCGCGGAGATGCGCGCACGCTGCAAGGTGCTGACCTGGCAAGAACTGGCGGGATTGCTGCCGGAAGAGTTGCAGGAGTTTCTGGATTTGAAGTACGGAATCGTGCGGGCGGGAAGAGCGGCATCCGCAGTCGAGGAGAATTAACGGGTTCCGGCAGCGGTGAATTGGCGTTCGTTTTGTGAGAAGATTCTTTCCACGGGAGGTCATCCCATGAATCAAGACTCATCTTCGTTTGGCGCTGTTCTGCGGCACCCGTGCGCATTGCTTCCCCTGGCCATGTCGCTCGTCGCTCTGGCGCTTGTGCTGGGCCACATCGCGCTCTACGGCCCGGCCCGCGAGGCCGACGAGGGAGCGGTGGCTCATCTCTGGCAATTGCTCATGGCCGGTCAGTTGCCGGTGCTGGCGTTCTTTGCCATCAAGTGGCTGCCAAGGGCCACGAAGCCCGCTCTGGGCGTGCTTGCGCTGCAGGCGGTGGCAGTGCTGGCGGCCGTGGCGCCGGTCTTCCTGCTCAACTTGTAAACAGCTCTAAGGCCGTCTACAGAGACGGGGACGGTCAAGGCCTCGAACGAGTGAATTCGGACACCCGCAACCCGGGCGCGCCTCCTACCCCTGCATCAACTTAGCGGCCTCGAATTTAAGGCGCTTGACCGAGAGAACCGTCCTGGCGTTCGGCACCTCGGGCGACTCCTCAAGCAGCGCCCTGAAGGCCTCGTTCGCGGTTGCGTAGTCGCCCAACCGGTAAAACGACAGACCCATCCCGATGTAGAAGAGCAGCGATGTGCCGGCGGAGTTCATCTCTTTCAGCGCCATCGCGTGGTTGCCTTCCAGAATCCGCGTGGCGGTGATTGTGGCGGGGGTCAGCTTCATGCGCAACTCGATGTCGCCATTCGGCTTTTCTACCGAGTTAATGAGCATCTCCGTGAAGAGCAGATAAAGGATCAGGTTGAGAAAATGTCCTTCGGCGTCGCGCGGAGTGCAATTGCTTGCGTGGCCGTAGGACTCCATCGCATCAACCAGGCGCCGGGGGTCGAGCAGCAGGGCGACGGCCCGCGCCGCGTGGGCTTCGAAGCAGTCCGGCGCCTGGCGCAGGGCCTTCTCGGCGTCCTCCAGCGCACCGCGCGCGTCGGTCTTCATCCGCTTGAGCAGGCTGCGATAGGCAAGGGCGAGATGCGCCTGGTCGCCGGCGGCGATGGCCTGGTTCAGCAGTTCCTCGGCCTCGCCGGTCTTGTGCAGCCACAGCATGGTCCGCCCTGCCTGAAAAGGCGCAGAGCCGCGGTTCAAGTCTGAATTTCTTCTGAGGTTTATGTCGAACGCTTCCATGGCATCCCTTCGCCGTCTGGGGAACGGCCCAACTCATGTATCGCCACTCTCAGCAGCAAGCCAAAGCTCGCCGCACGGTCTCGGAATCGCCATCCACTATAACGCCGAATCGGGGATTGTGGCTGTGAGGCGATCTCCAGGGTGCGGCTTGAGGCGGTTGGGGGTTCGCTCGGCGGATTGAGGTTGGGGCGGAGCGGAAGACGATAAAGATCATAGAAAGGAATATCCCAGGTTTCAAAGGTGAGGCCTCGGGTACCCAGCATTTGTGGCGGTGGGGGCGTGTGTTGGCGGCTCCTGTAAAGTTGGTAGAGGTGCTCTGCACTTTTTGCGCGGCTTCTGCTGCGCCTCGGGTTTGCCTCTCTTTTGACAAAGCCTTCCAATTCGAATGACGCGGCTACGCAGGATGTGCTGGCTGAGCTGTTGCGGTCGGTGTTTGGGTTTGCCCGGTTCCGGGCGAACCAGGAGGCGGTGTGCCGGGCGGCGATGGCCGGGAGGGACCTGCTGCTGGTGATGCCGACCGGGGCGGGCAAATCGCTCTGCTACCAGTTGCCGGCCATTGCCCTGGGCGGGACGGCGCTGATTATCAGCCCGCTGATTGCGCTGATGGACGACCAGGCGGCCAAGCTGGCGGCGCTGGGGCTGCGCGTGGCGCGGATTCACTCCGGACTCGACCGCGCGACGTCGCGGCAGGCTTGCGTGGACTACCTGCAAGGGACGCTGCAATTCCTATTTATCGCGCCGGAGCGGCTGCGGGTGCCGGGGTTTCCGGAGATGCTGGCCAAGCGAAAGCCGGCGCTGATCGCCATCGACGAGGCGCATTGCATCTCGCAATGGGGGCACGATTTCCGCCCCGACTACCGCATGCTGGGGCAGTACCTGCCCGCGCTCAGGCCCGCGCCGGTGCTGGCCATGACGGCTACGGCCACGCCTGCCGTGCAGAAGGACATCCTGGCGCAGTTGGGAATGGTGAAGCCGGCCAAGTTCATTCACGGTTTCCGGCGCGAGAACCTGGGAATCGAAGTGGTGGAGCTGCCCATGCCCGAGCGGCCCAAGGCGATTTGCAGCCTGCTGGCCGATGCGGCGCGTCGGCCGGCGATTGTGTATGCCACGTCGCGAAAGCAGGCGGAGAAGCTGGCCGAGGAGCTGTCGAGAACGGTTTCGCGTGGGGGGGACATGCCCGGTCCCTCAGTGGCTAAAGCCCATGATTCTCTAGCGGGGCCAAAGTGCGGGCTAAAGCCCGTACCCTTCAAGGCGCCTGGGACAGATCTTAGTCCCGCTGGTGCGAAGACAAATAGGAGAATTCCGGCGGCGGCGTACCATGCCGGCCTCGATGCGGAGACGCGAGAGCGGGTGCAGACGGCCTTCCAGGCGGGCGAGCTGGAGGTGGTGGTGGCCACCATTGCTTTCGGCATGGGCATCGACAAGGCCGACATACGGACGGTGATCCACGCCGGACTGCCAGCCACGCTGGAGGGCTACTACCAGGAGATTGGCAGGGCGGGGCGCGACGGCGCTCCCAGCCGCACTTACCTAATGCATAGCTATGCCGATCAGCGCACGCACGACTTCTTTTTGAATCGCGACTATCCGCCGGCGGACCACTTGCAGCAGGTGTTTCGCATGCTGGGCGAGGAGCCGCAGCCGGTGGACGAACTACGTGAGGCATCGCGGCTGGGCGAAGAGGAGTTCGACAAGGCGCTGGAGAAGCTGGAGATTCACGGCGGGGCGCGGGTGGACTTTGGCGGCAACGTGACGGCGGGCGGCACGGGCTGGAAGAAGACCTACACGATTCAGGCGCAGTTTCGGGCCGAGCAGTTCGAGAAGGTGCTCCGGTATACCACTTCGAGCGAGTGCCGGATGGCGGCGCTGGTGCGGCACTTTGGCGACGAGGAAGACGCCACCAGACAGTGCGGGATCTGCGACGTCTGCGACCCCGCGGGGGCGGAGCTGCGGCAGTTCCGGCGGGCGACGGTGGTGGAGCGGGAGATTGCCCAGGCCATTGTGGACGAGCTGCGGCCGGTCGACTACAAAGCGACAGGGACTCTGCAACGCAGCCTGGAGGTGGTGGGCCGGATGAGCCGGGACGACTTCGACGGGCTGCTGGATGCGATGGTGCGCGCGGGGCTGATCGCGATCGAAGACGCCGAGTTCGAGAAGGATGGGGAAGTGCGGCGCTTCCGCAAGGTGCGGCTGACCGAGCGGGGATTGGAATTGCGGGCTGCGTCGCCGTTGGAGCTGCTGCTTAGCGACGGGGTGGTCCCGGAGTTTGGCGGGCGGGTGGAGGCTCCCGCGCGAGCCGCGAAGGGCAAGGCTGCGGCGAAGTCTGGCTCTGCCAAGCCCCCCGCGGCGGCTCCGCCGGTGAAGCTGTCGGCGGCGGGCGAGGCGCTGGAGGCGAAGCTGAAAGAGTGGCGTGCGGCAGAGGCCAAGCGGCTGGGGATTCCGGCGTATATGGTGCTGCACGATCGCGCGGTGAAGGCGCTGGCGCAGGCGCGGCCGCGGAATCCGAATCAGCTGCTGGAGATCGATGGGATCGGGCCGGGCAAGGCGGAGCGGTTTGGCGAGGCGATCCTGGACGTTTGCAATGCCAAATAACGGGATGACCACAAGTCCTGTGAGGATTTGTGGGCTCCCTCACATTCCGCCCACTGGCCCAGGCGCCGATTCTGGTTGCTTCGACCGTTAGTCAGGATGGAAGGCTGTGCCCCAATCATCGCGGTCTCATCGCGATGATTGGGCGGCGAGGTCTCACAGTCCACTCCGATTCGATTTCAACTTCTACTCGGAAGTTGACCAAAGCAGTTGAAAGCGGTGTAGTGGAGAGCCTCCGCTTTCCTGGCTTCATTCAGACGGTACGGCGTGGTTCCACCAAAGATCGATCGCAACCTGAGTTCAAGACCCGCTCATCGCGATGAGGCCGCGATGAACTGGGCACAGCTTCTGTAAGCTCTGAGTAATTCTTCGGGGCGGATGAGCGGGCCACCTGCTCTTGCAACAGTTCCTGCGATGTTCGGGCGTTCCCACCCTTTCCGCGCAGAGACTGCGGAAGGGATGGGGCACCCAGCTTTGTGAGGCGGTCAGCAGCGTTTAGCTGACGCGCTCAATGACGACCGATTCGAGGACGACGGGCTTGTTGGGCTTGTCCTGGGAGTTACGAGCAACCTTGGAGATCTTCACCACGATCTCCTGGCCCTCGACCACTTCGCCGAAGATGGTGTGGTTGCCGGTAAGCCAGGTGGTGGGCGCAACGGTGATGAAGAACTGGCAGCCGTTGGTGCCGGGGCCGCTGTTGGCCATGGCCAGCTTGCCGGGCTTGTCGAACTTGTGGGGCGAGCCCTTGGTCTCGTCCTGGAAGCGGTAGCCGGGACCGCCCATGCCGCTGCCCGCCGGGTCGCCGCCCTGGATCATAAAGTCGGGAATCACACGATGGAAGATGGTGCCGTCGTAGAGCTTGTCCTTGGACTTGGCGCGGGTGGTGGGGTGTGTCCACTCCTTTTGGCCCTCGGCCAGTTCGATGAAGTTCTTCACGGTGATGGGCGCGTCGGTTTCGAAGAGTTGAACGACGATCTTGCCTTCAGTGGTGTTGAAGACAGCGTAGGTTCCGGCTGCAAGGGACATTTGAACTCCTGGTGTTCGGGTGGGGTTTTGAGGTTTCCCCGGTCTCAGAAGCGAGACCAGGGGCACCCGGCTGTGGGCGATTATTTTCCCAATGTGAAGATGACGTTGATCTGCGTCTTCACTTCGACCGGCTGGCCATTCAACAGATAAGGCCGGTACCGCCAATCTTTGACCGCATCGAGTGCGGCCTGTTGAAGAAGCTCAGGTCCGCTGATTACATGAAGGTCCTCGACCAGGCCGCTTGTGCTAATCGTCGCTGCCAGGACGACTGCTCCGGATACACCGGCTTTCTTGGCTTCGATGGGATACACCGGCGGCTTTTTGAGATCGAGTAAACCCATTGCCACGCCGGGCGAAATCGTGAGGCCACTAGGTTGACCTTGCTGCGGAGAGACTCTTCCTGTGCCGGCTGCGGCTGCGGCTTCTCCCGGCGTGGGCGGCATCGGCTGGCCCTCGCGGACGATGGTGACTTTCTTCAGGATCACCGGGGTAAGCGGCTTGTCCTGGCTGTCTCTCTGGACGCGGGCGATGGTTTTGACCACCAGAACGCTGGACTCGTCGCATTGGCCGAAGAGCGTGTAATGCTGGTTGAGCGAGTCGACGGCCGCTTCGGTGACAAAGAACTGGCTGCCGTTGGTATTGGGGCCGGAGTTGGCCATGGCCAGCTTGCCGGGAGCGTCGAAGTTGAGATTCGGATCGAGTTCATCGTCGAAACTATAGCCGGGGTCGCCCATGCCGGTGCCGGTGGGGTCGCCGCCCTGAATCATGAATTCGGGAATAACGCGATGAAACGTGGTTCCATCGTAAAAGGGCTTGCGGTGTTGGACTTTGCGGGTTTCCGGATCGGTCCAGTCCTTCGTTCCTTCGGCCAGGGCGATGAAGTTGGCAACTGCTTTGGGCGCTTGCTTTTCGTAAAACTGGCAGGTCATGCGGCCCATGGAGGTATCCATCACCACGGTGGGACCGTTGGGATGAGTCATGGCGGCAACGGTGGCCTGGGGAGCGTCGGGCAAGTCATCCGCCGGCTTGGTGGACTGTTGGGCGTAGGCCGAGGCGGCCAGGGCTACGGCCAGGGCAGGGACGAGAAGCGTTTCGTTGAGTTTCATGACGTGTTTGAGGGTAAATCATGCGGCGGGTGGACTGCCAGTCTGTCGATCCAGCCATCCACCATGGTGGAAGAGTCTGCTTTAAGCAGCTCATCGAGCGGCTGTGTAGTCCGCGTCCTCTACCGCGAATCGCGGAGCGACGGGGAGAGCAGAAATCAATTGCTGTGTGAAGGGGTGCAACGGATTGGTGAAAAGATCGGCGGTCTTGCGGCACTCGACGATCTCTCCCTTGTCCATTACCGCCACACGATGGCTGATGGTTGCCACAGAGAGCAGATCGTGGGAAATGTAGAGGATGCTATTTCCCAGTTTGCGGCTTAGGGTTGAAAACAACTGCATGATCTCCTTCTGGGTGACAATGTCGAGGGCGCTGGTGGGCTCGTCGGCAATCAACAGCGGAGGACGATGGAGAACGGCCATGCCGATCAACACGCGCTGTGCCTGACCGACGCTGAGTTCAGCGGGATAGCGGCGCAGGAACTTTCGATCTGCGGGGAGACTGACCTCTTCCATGGTTTCGAGCAGCGCGCGCAGAGTCTCCTCGCGGGTGGAGCGGCGGTGAATCTTCCAGGCCTCTTCCAACTGGGCGCCAATGCGCAATGCGGGGTTGAGCGACGACATCGGGCTCTGTAGAACCAGCGCAATTTCCTTGCCGCGCAGGGAGCGCATTTCGCGCTCATTGAGCGGCATGAGGTCGCTGCCATTGAAGAGAATCGACCCTTCGGCCCTGGCGCGCTTGAGGTAGAGCAGTTTGAGGATGGCCAATGCCAGCGTGCTCTTACCGCAGCCGCTCTGCCCGACCAGCCCCAGAACTTCTCCGCGGTGCAGATCGAGCGCGAGATCCCGCAGCACACCAGGTTTCCCTGGATAGTTGACCGAGACCCGAAGGGATAACAAGGGATGAGTATCCGTCATTTTGCAGCAACCTCGGCGCCGATGGTGAGCTGGTCGATATTCCAGTAGACCTGCGGCCGCAGTACGACCGGATGGGCGTTATGCAGGTTGGTTGCCACTGCCGACAAGGCATTCTTGTTCACCAGGTAGATGAAGGGCTCCTGCTGCCAGACAATCTCCTGCACGCGGTCGATGGCCTGCTTGCGCCTATTGACGTCCATGGCAGATGCCTGCTTGTGCATCAGTGCGTCGATCTCCGCTTCCCATGCCGTTGCGGGAGTCTTCTGAGCCGGATTCCACTGGTGATTCTCGGCGGAGCTGAGCCAGACATTCATCTGTGCATTGGGGTCTAGATCGTCGTTCACCAAGCCCAGCAGGCACGCTTCGTAATCGAAGGTGCGGGCGATTCGTTCGATGAGGGAAGGGAAGTCGAGGGTCACAACATTCAAGCGGATGCCAATGGCCGCCAGATCCTGCTGGATCATTGCCGCCATGCGTTCGCGCGGCTTGTTGCCGGCATTGGTGATGACAGAGAATTCCACGGCATGACCTTCACGGTCGCGGAGCGTGCTGCCCTGCATGCGGAAGCCATCCTGGGCCAACAATTGGAGAGCAGTTCGCCGGTCAAATGGATGCGGCTGAAGTTTTGCGTTGAACCAGAACTTGTTTGCGGGAGAGATCCAACTAACCGCTGGCCGGGCATGGCCGCGGAAGACCACGCGCGCCAGATCTTCGCGGTTGATCGATGCGGAGATGGCGCGGCGGAAATTTGTGGAGGTGAACCAAGCTTTCTTGTACGCGGGCAGCGGCGCGCGCGGCGCCTGGTTGAACCACATTTGTTCGGAGTCCAGGGAGACGCCTGCGTCAACAGCCAAGCGGGGAGCTTGAGCCAGCAGCTTGTCGTAGTACTCTGCGTTGAGCGAGTTGATGAAGCCGATCTCTCCACGCACCAGGCGCAGCATTTCGATGTCGCGGTTTTGCTGGATGTCGAGCCGGACAGAATCGATATAGGGCAACTGCCGGCCGCGCGCGTCGTGCTTCCAGTAATTCGGATTTCGCCTTAAGAGCAGGTAGGAGCCGGCTTTGTTTTCCGCGACGTAATAGGAACCCAGCACGGCCATTTCTTTCTGCGGCGATTTTGCCGACAGGATTGCTACCTGGTCAAAGAGTTTGTCGAGCCCCACAATGGGTGCGGGAAAGGTGATGGTTACCTGGTTCATTCCTGTAACCTGAGTAACGACTTTGCCTTCGCTGGAGCGAAAGGCGTCGCCAGTGGGTGAGTGTAACGCCGGGTCCATGAGCCGCTGCATGGTGTAGGCAACGTCGTCGGCGGTGAATGGCGTGCCGTCGGAGAAACGCACATTGGGCCGCAGCGTGAAGGCGATGCTGTTGCCGGTACGGCCGGCCTTCCACGACGTGGCCAGCTCCGGCTCCAACTGCTGGGTGAGCCGGTTCAGGCGCATCAGCACGCCGCCGGTTAGATAACGCACTGTCTCCGAAGCATCGTCGTCCACCAGCAAGGGATTCATGGTCTTGGGTTCGGCAGCAAGACAGAAACGCAGTTGGCCTCCGGATTGGGCGCAAGCGATGGCCGCGCTCAGAAGAGTGGAAACCAGCAGGAAGAATCGAATTGGATGGTGTCTCATGCCAATAGCTCCTGTTTTTGCATTGCGAGGTGAAAGCAGCTAACGGTGACGACGAGCAGAACCAAAGGCGCGAACTGGCAAGGCTGTAACGAGAGAGCCGAGAAGCTCTCCAACTCGCGCAGCAGGCTGCCCCAGGAAGGAAGCGGTTCTGCAACGCCCAGGCCCAACATGCCTAGGTTGGCCTCGGTGAGGATGAAGACGGGAATCGAAATCCAGAACTGTGCATAGAGAACGGGCTTGAGGTTGGGGACGATGTGGCGGCAGAGCAGCCGGAGGCCGCTGCACCCCGTGGCGCGCGCCAGCAGGACGATGTCGGAGGCGCAAAGAGCGCGCGCATCTGCACAGACGACGCGCGCGGCGGCAGCCCAGCCCAGGCATCCCAGCAAGGCAAAGGTAATGGTCACCGAAGCGATGGGCGAAACGTTGAGCGGCAGAAAGGCGCGCACGGTGATGAGCAGGAAGAGCCAGGGCAGCGAGAGGAACAAATCCGTCGCGGCCATTACGCAGGCTTCGAGCCAGCCGCCAATAAAGCCGGCAGCGCCGCCGATGAGCGCGGCCAGCAAGCTGGAGAGCAAAGCTGCGGCGGGCGCCAGCAGCAGCGAAACGCGCGTTCCGTAAAGCAGTCGCGAAAAGCGGTCGCGGCCCAGGTCGTCGGTGCCCAGCAGGTGATGATTCGAAGGCGCTGCATCGGGCACGTCGCGGAACTGCTGCTCATAAGTGGCAGGCGCAACAAAATCGGCCAGCAGGCAGGCGCTGGAGATGGCGACGAGGAAGACAATGGCGGCCACACGAATCCACTTCATGCTTCACCTTCGCGCACGGGTTGCGCCGCCAGGTCGGCGGCGGAGTTGGCCATCAGAGTGATCAGAGTGACGATCATGGTGAGATTGACCAGCAGCTCGAGATCGCGGCCCAGCGCCGCTTTCCATGCAAGCTGGCCGATGCCGGGCAGATCGCACAGCACTTCAACGGGGATGGCTGCGGCAAAGGCCAGGCTTACGGAGACCCCGGCCAATGCCAGCAGTTGCGGAGCGGCAACCGGCAGGACGTGCCATAGCAAAACGCGAGTGGAGCCGAGCCCTTTTGCCCTCGCGGTAAGCACGTGTGGCAGACATGCGCTGCGCGCTAACAAACTGTGTGCGTAATGGAAGATCTTGGGAAAGACGATCAGGCCGATGACCAATCGTCCTGGCGCCTGGGCGATAACAAACAACATCGCCAAAACCGCGGCGGGGATGCACAGCAGAACGCTGGCGAGCAAGAATGCACCGAGACCAACCCAACCCACACGCGACATCGCCGCCAGCATTGCCAGGGCTAGCCCGAAGGTCCAGCCGGCGGATAAGCCGAGCGCGACCGATTTCAACGTTTCAGGGAAGCGTTCGGCAAGAAGTTGGCGTACTGGCAGGCGCAGAGTTTGCGAGGTCCCGAGATCGCCATGCAGTAGCTGGAGCAGATAGTGGAGATAGAAGGCGGGAAGACTGGTCTCGACGGCGGGGGACTGGCGCAGCGCTTGAATACTATCTTGGCTGAGACGGCTGTCGAGTTCTTCTTCGTCGACGCCAAATCCGGGAGCGAGGCGCACCAGCGTGGCTCCGAGAAAACCGCCGAGTAGCAGCACGACCAGAATCCTGGCTGCATGTTTGCCGATTCTCCTCATGGTGAAGCTATCGCCCGGATCGCGGGGTTGCATGAGGTCGGTTGGTCAGCTCTATGAGGCCGGTTCGCCGGTGGGGTTCCAAAAAGGGAGACTCGTTCTTTGTCAGTAGTTCTCTTTGAAGAAACTCAGATCCCGAAATGCAGCTTCTTCGACTCGCTTCCCCTTCGCTCAGGGTACGGTCGCTCAGGATGACAGGCCGTTGATTCAACAATCTGTGGAGGCACTCACCAGGAAAAACGGCCCCAGGGCGGCGTGGTTGCGCGGCCCTGGAGCGTTGGTGGAGTCAAACGCCAGATTTCAGCGGCTTGGGTCCGGGGCGGAGCCCAGTGAGCACTGGGTCCCATGCTCCGCCCCGGATATCTTTCTCGCTACTTGTCTCCGTGGAGGACCGATGCGGCTGCCTGGATGGAGGGAATGCTGGTGCCCCAAAGGACGCCGTCATTCTGGTTGATGTCGGTGCCCCAGAGAACGCCGACCTCATCCATCAGAGCCGAGTCGGTGCCCCAGAGGACGCCGTCGTCGGTGGCAATGTCGGTGCCCCAGAGAACGCCGTCTTCCGCCAGGGAATCGGTGCCCCAGAGTACGCCATCGACCTGAGCAATGTCGGTACCCCAGAGGACACCGTCATCGGTGCCGGAGCCGGTGCCCCAGAGGACACCAGTTCCCCACAGGACGCCGGTGCCCCACAGGATGCCAGTGCCGAGCACCGAGGAGCCGTTGGTGGCCATGACGACATCTCCGTTCGCGTCTACCGCCGCGATGGGCGACAACGCGCTGCCAGCCGCCGCGGGGGCCAGATCGGTATTCGCCAATGCAGCCTGAATGTCCAAATAGCCGGCGCCGACGGTGAAGATGTCGGCCTGGACGCTGAAGGTCTGGCCTGTGACCGAATCCGTGACTGTGGCGGATTGCACCAGGTTCTTGAATGCGGTTTTCATCAGCCGCGCTTTCACCTGATCAGGCGCCAGCGCGGGGTTCTGTTGCAACATCAGAGCCGCCGCGCCGCTGACCATCGGCGTCGCCATGCTGGTTCCGCTCAGGACGAAGTAGGTCCCGGAGGAGGCATTGGTTCCGTTGGTCTGGTACAGAGAAAGCGGCACCTCGTTGGTGGGGCTTTCCTGGTCCAGGGTCTCACCGGGGAAGTACAGCGAGACAATGAGATTTCCGGGCGCCATCAGGTCGGGTTTGATCACCTGGTCGAACAGCGACGGTCCCTTGGAACTGTAACTGGTCGGCACGTCGTCGGTGCGATCGGCTGTTCCCTCGGTATTCATTGCGCCCACGGTAATTACATAAGGGTCGTTGCCCGGAGCGGTGATGGTTCCGTAGCCGTTGGTGCCCGCGGCGTTGTCGCGCCCGTAGTTGCCGGCCGCAACCACCACCACGATGCCCGACTGCCAAGCCTGCTCAACAGCCTGGCAAAGCGGATCGAGGGTGTAGCTTTCGAAGATGGGCCTGCCCAGGGAAAGGTTGATGACCCGGATGTTGTAAGTGCTCTTCAGTTGGATGGCCGTCTGGATAGCCGCGATGGTTTCGCTATCGGTGCTGGCGCCATTCTGATCGAGCACGCGGAGGTTGACAAGGTTCACGTTGGGGGCGATGCCCTTGAACGTGTAGAAGTCGCTCGCAAAGCTGGAATTGCTGCCGTTGCCCGCAATGATGCCACTGATATGCGTGCCGTGACCGTACTGGTCGGCGGCGCTGCCCTGGCCTGTAAAATCCTGGCTGTACACAACGTTCCCGGCAGTCAAGTCGGGCACGTTGGCGATTCCGCTGTCGATCACCGCAACACCAATGCCGGTGCCGTCCAGGCCCTGGGCAAGGGCCGCGGGCCCATTGACAGTTTCATAGTGATAGTCGAGCACGGTGGTGCTCGCGCCCTTCAACGGACGGTCGGGCGAGATGTAGGTGACATCGGGATCGGCGGCCAATTCAGCCAACCGCGCGGCCGGCATGGTATATGCGCCGCCCTTGAAACTGCCCAGCTCCCGCTTGATCTTGCCTCCCTTGCCCAACACCTTCTCATGATGAAAGGCGGTCGGCGCCTGATTGAACTGCACGATCACATCGACCTGGCCGGAAGCCTTCTTGCCTTCCAGGTCTTTTGACATTTTGGGTGAGCCAGCGAATGCCAGGCTGGCGCTCAGGAGCAACGCGCATACCGTCAAGCATGTTCTTCCCCACATCGCGCTATGACGGATTCCGTTGTCCCACCTTGCGCCCTGCGGAAATGTTCTTCCCCACATAGCGCTCTTTTTGGGTTTGCTTGTCATTGAACTTTCCTTTCCGTTCCGAATCCCGAAGATTGAATTCCTCGAAGTGCACGGCGAACCGCATGAGAGGTTTCTTATGCCGTCAACCGGGTCATCGGCCGGGGGTTGGAAGACCCTTAGAATCCGAAGTAACCGGAGCGAAAATGTGCAACACGATCGCTTTCTTGCAACGCCGAGAGCAGCCGTAAGGCGCGTGAGCGCGAAGGCTGTACAGTTATGCGACAGTTTGTAAGTGGCTGGGTTAGTTTCTTCCGAGATTAGCCGAAACGATTGGCTTGAGCGCGATGAACATATCGGCCGTGTGCCAGCGCACCTTCGCGGCGTCCATCACGGCGGCAGCGCGGTCTGTTCATTGCCGCGCAAACTCGTCGTTCCGATTCGCGCGCGACTAATGAAAAGGGATCGCGTTGCCGATGAAGGCGTTGAGGATATTTGCGGCTGCTTATGAGTTCATGGCCTGGTTTCATTGCCGCGGTGTTTGAGGCTCACGCAGCAATGCACTCGATGTCGGGGGCGGAGCAGGCGAAGCCTCGATGATTTTCTGTTCGCACAGCAGCATGTGGCGCGCATTCGAGTTCTGGCGCCCGAAGAACTGAGGCTGTCATGCAGGGAGCAAGCAGCTAAGTCGGATGAGAAGCGGGAGAATCGCGCCGATGGAGCAATCCATGCCGATCAAAGCACGGGTATTCATCGTTGTTACCGCAGTGGCTGGGGCCGCGGAACTGGGCTCAGCCTGCCTGCATTGGCACTCCGACGATCTGCTGAAGTTCACCTGCTATCTGTTGATTGCGATGCTGGCTTCGACGATGAAGGTGAGATTGCCGGGCATGGAAAGCACCATGTCGGTGAACTTCCTCTTCGTTCTGCTCGGCATTCTGGAACTCTCGTTGCCGGAGACATTGGTCATTGGTTGCGCCGCGGCGCTGGTGCAAAGTGTCTGGCGGACAAAGCAGCGTCCCGATCCAGTAAAAGTAATCTTCAATATCTTCAGCCTGACCTCCATCGCCATCGGCTTGACCTACTACGTGTATCACGCAAGTGCAGGGCTGCTGAGCCACAGCACGCCCCTGTTGCTGCTGGTGGCTGCCTGCACCTACTTTGTAGGGAACAATATCCCGCTTGCCATCGTGATCGCCCTGGTGGAAGGACGCCCCCTCCGCGGCCTGTGGGGTGAAACCAATTTCTGGACACTGCCCTACAACCTCGCTGGTGCGGCCTTGGTTGGAATCATCAGCTTCAGCAACCACTACATCGGCTGGCAGACGTCGCTTCTGATACTGCCCATCATGTACGGCATTCACCGCTCGTTTCAGTTGTATCTGGGGCGTCTTGAGGAACAGAAGAAACGAGTGGAGATCGAAGAACGGCAAGTGGTTGCCGAGAAGCGTCATGTAGAACAGGTATGTGCTCTTCACCTGCGCACCATCGAGGCGCTGGCACTGGCCATTGACGCCAAGGACCACACCACGCATGAGCATCTGCATCGGGTGCGCACATATGCCATCGAGATTGCCAAGGAAATGGGCCTGAGCAGGGAAGAGCTGGACGCGCTGCGTGCCGCGGCACTGCTACACGACATCGGTAAGCTGGCGGTGCCCGACCACATCATCAACAAGCCCGGACGCCTCACGCCGGAAGAGTTCGAAAAGATGAAGATCCACCCCATTGTGGGCGCGGACATTCTGGAAAAGGTCGCGTTTCCCTACCCCGTGGCTCCGATCGTGAGGGCGCACCACGAGAAGTGGAATGGACAAGGATATCCCGACGGCCTCGTGGGAGAAGAGATTCCCGTTGGCGCGCGCATTCTCACGGCAGTGGATTGTCTGGATGCTTTGGCTTCAGACCGCCAGTATCGCAAGGCCCTGCCCCTGGATGAGGCCATGGCGCAGATTGCCTCGGAAGCCGGCACGGCATTCGACCCCAAGGTAATCGAAATCCTGCAGCGCCGCTATCAGGAGTTGGAGCGGGACGCGATTCGCAGTCTGGAGGAAGCGAGAGCGGATTCGCTCAGCCTGGGCTACAAGGTGGGACCAGGCGGGCAGCCGGCTGCCGGATTTGAATCCGACCGGAGCCGCCTTCGCGGCAGCCAGAAGGATTTTCTTTCTTCCATTGCGTCCGCGCGGCAAGAGGCGCACACGCTCTTCGAACTCAGTCAGGATCTGGGAAACTCGCTGAGCCTGGACGAGACCTTATCGCTGGTCGCGATGAGACTGCGCAAACTGGTGCCCTACGATTCGATTGTCACCTTCATCCGAAAGGGCGATCTGCTGGTCCCGGAGTTTGTAAGCGGCGATAACTTCCGGCTGCTCTCGTCGCTGGCGATTCCGGTCGGGACGGGCCTGTGCGGCTGGGTGGCGCAGAACGTGCGGCCCATTATCAACGGAAACCCGGCCGTCGAACCGGGCTTTTGGCAAGATCCGAAGAGGACTACGGAACTGCGCTCGGCGCTTGCGGTTCCCCTGGAGGGGGTCACGGGGCTGGTAGGGGTGCTCGCGCTGTACCAGGCCGAAGCGGACGCGTTCACCAGCGACCACCTGCGCGTATTGCAGGTGATTACTTCCAAGGTCGCCTTGTTTATCGAGAACGCACTGAAGTATCGGCAGGCTGAGAACTCGGCCACCATTGATTACTTGACCGGGATGGCCAATGCGCGCGCCATGTCGATTCATCTGGAGCAGGAGCTTGTTCGCTGCAAGCGCGAGAACTCGACCGTTGCGGTGATGGAGTGCGATCTAAACGGATTCAAACAGATCAACGACATTTACGGACACCTGGCCGGCGACAAGGTGCTCAAGCTCTTTGCCAACCTGGTGCGCGAGGTGTGCCGCGAGTACGACTATGCGGCGCGCATGGGCGGCGATGAGTTTGTCATCGTGGCGCCCAATATGCCTCCCAATACGGTGGGCGCAAGAGCCAAGCTGTTGAGTGAACTGGCAACTCAAGCTGGCCGCGAGGTGTGCGGAAAGAACATCTTGTCCCTGAGCCTGGGCGCCGCTTTCTATCCGAAGGATGGGTCGGATGCAGAGCAGTTGCTGGCGGAAGCCGACCGGCGCATGTATGCGGCCAAACAACAACACTACGAGGAGTTGAAAACGGGCACGGTCTAATGTCCTGCCTCCGAAGTTCGCATCGGAAAGCAGGGCGGGAGAAAAGCGGATTCTTCGCTCACCACCCCCGAACTGAAATGCGTTCGAGGCCCCGTTCGCTCAGAATCGCAGCGGCAGTTTTGCTAAAGATTTTGAAGACAGGACACTTGATGCACCTGGTTGACTCGATCTTAAAGCACTCGCTCATGCCGCGAACTTGGTTCCAGGCCATCCGGGAGGCTGTACCCGGGTAGAACGCCGCATTGCGCGGCCATGCGGAAGAAAGTTCTCATGGCCTCGATGCATTGTTCATCGAGAAAGTAATGAATGTTGGTGGTCAGGTAGGTGCGGAGGATCTGTTCGGAAAGTGGGAGCCGCCTGGTCCACTCGCTCACCAGGGTATCGATGTTTTGCAGGCCGTGGTCGCGGGACACGATGAAGTCCTGTGCGATGTTCTCTTTCCAATGGCTGCCCCGCGCAGTGGCGCCCCAGACGGCGGAGACGAAAGGCAGGCCTGTGAGCTTCACCCACTCCTCGGCCAGGTCGTGGCAGATGAGTTCTTCACCGGTGCGTTCAAAGCGGTTGGCGCGCTCTTCAAGAGCCAGCAGAGCCGGGTCGCCAATGACGATGGCGGCGTCTGCGTGATCGAGCATTGCATCCAGGTCGGCTGCCATGGGCACAAAGAGAACTCGCGCGTTGCCCCACTGAGGGAAGAGGATGCGCGCGTAGGCCAGCGTCGAGCGGCTGGCGGTGTCGGCGGCGACGGTGCGCAGGGCGTCGAGCGGCTGACTGGCGCGGCGGACCAGTTGCAAGGAACGCACTCGTCCTTTAGATGCGATGGTGCACCCCGGCAGGATGCGGAGCCCCGGCGTTGTTGCAAGCGCAGCAATCGGCACCAGACCGATGTCTGCGTCTCCCGAGGCCAGGCTGTCGGCGCATTGAGAAGGCATCATCCGGTCGATCTGATAGCGGGCAGCAAGAGGTGCGGCCAAGGGCGGGTGCTCGAAGTCCCACATGAGCGGCGCCGGATTGAGAAAGTCGATGGCGGCAACGCGCAGCCGCGGATGGGGATTCGTGCTCACGCCTCTTAGAGTACCAACTCCGGGTGCGGGATTCCGGAGCGTATCTGGAACGCCAGCGATCCTGCTTGACATGCGCGGCCGCCGGGGGTACCTTGGGCCAAATCGCCATCGACTGTTGTTCTTGATTTTCTTTGAAAACCCCGTCTGCGCAACTCTCAATTCTGAGTGATTTGCGATGACCACAATTTCAAGCGGTAGAGGCACGCCTGCAGGGGTGCGCCTGGATGAGGACACACTGGCCTGGCTGGCGCTGGTGCTTGCGCCGGGCCTCGGCCCCAAGCGGATCGTCGATGCAATGAGAGATCTGGAAGCGCCCAGCCAGATCTTTGCCCTGCCGCTGACCGCTCTTGAAGCGCTCCGCTTCCCCGCGGAAGCCGCGCAATTTGTTTTTGACGGCAAGGCCAGAGCCGCGGCGGAGGAGGAATGGGGACGGGTGGCGGCGCAGGGCGGGGTGCTGGTCAGCTACGGTTGTCCCGAATATCCTGAACGGCTCAAGGAGATCTACGATCCGCCGCCGGTTTTATGGGTGCGGGGCCCGGCCAGGTTGCTTTCCCGGCCGGCTATCGCGATTGTGGGCACGCGGCACCCATCCCCTTACGGCTCGGGTGTGGCAGAGATGCTGGCGCGGGACCTGGCGGTGCGCCGGTTGCTGGTGGTCAGCGGCATGGCGCGGGGCATTGACTCCTGCGCGCACCGTGGGGCGCTGGCGGCGCGCATGCCCACCGTGGCCGTCTGGGGCACCGGCATCGACGTGGTCTATCCCAAGGAGAACAAGAAGCTGGCCGAAGAGATTTTGGAGTTGGGCGGGGCGATTGTGAGCGAGGTGCCGATGGGCACCTTTCCCGCGCCGCAGAACTTCCCCCGCCGCAACCGCATCCTGAGCGGGCTGAGCGTTGCGGTGCTGGTGGTGGAGGCGGGTGAGAACTCTGGTACGCGCGTAACCGCCCGCTGCGCGGCTGAGCAGAACCGGGACCTTTTCGCCGTTCCTGGCAACGTGACCCACAAGGGCTCCTGGACGCCCAATACGTTGATTAAACAGGGCGCCAAGTTGACCGCAACCTGGGAGGACGTGTGGGAAGACTTGCCCTCGCAGGTGCGTCTGGAATTGGAAGCCGAATCGGGGTTTGAATCCAAATCGGATACGCAATCATCTCTTCTGCCTGACCAGGTTCTGCGGCCCCAGGAGGCCATGGTGCTTGAGGTCCTGCGCTCCGACGAATCCCTGCAGATCGACGAGATCCTCGACATGCTGGAGACGCAACTGACATCTTCCGAGGTATTTACAGCGCTTTTCGAACTCGAGATTACGGGGCGCGTCAGGCAGTTGCCGGGGAAAAACTACGTGCGGACGATGTAAAGGCAGGAAATAGGGATCAGGGAACAGGGCCGCGTGATCGAGTTGAGATTGGTGGTCTCCCATCATTTTCGCGATCGGGTTGCGAAAAGGACGGGTACCCGGCATGAGCACGCGCCCGTTCGGCGGACATCGCAGCTGGTTCGGCTGAAATCCCAGAATAGAGGCCTGGGATACCTGGCGCCTGCAGATGCTCATCTCGAATTGCGTCATGACCAAGTTAAGGCTTGCAGATGTTAGGGTTTGCGAGGAAGCGGGCGTTCGGTATGGGGGCTTGGAAATGGAACGGCGCCGGGAGAAAAGTGCCTGTGGAGTGGAAACGGAACGGTGTTTCGTGGTAGCGTCCAACTTTTGCGGGTGGTTTTTCCCCGATCGGGAGCACGGCCCGGCGTGAGGTCAGAATTCACGCTGTCCGCGCGTGACGGACTGACCCATTTTCGAGTCCAACCGGCCAGACAGGGTAGAGTTGGATTAAGTAATAAGGATGGAAATGAACAAATCACTGGTAATCGTCGAATCCCCCGCCAAGGCGAAGACGATTGAGAAGTATCTTGGCAAGGGCTTCGACGTTCGGGCCTCGGTTGGGCACATCATGGATTTGCCCAAGAACGACATTGGCGTGGAATTGAAGAAGCGCACCTTCGTGCCCGAGCTGGTGGTCTCACCCGGCAAGGAGAAGGTGGTGGACCAGTTGAAGAAGTTGGCCGCCAAGGCCGACGAGATCTACCTGGCGCCTGACCCGGATCGCGAAGGCGAGGCGATTGCCTACCATCTCGCGATCCAGTTGGGGACGACGGCCAAGGAACGGAAGAAGATCAAGAGGGTGACCTTCAACGAGATCACCAAGAACGCCGTGCAGGAGGCTTTCAAGCACGCCCGCGACGTGGATCAGAATCTGGTGGACGCGCAGCAGACGCGCCGGGTTCTTGACCGGCTGGTGGGCTACCAAATCTCTCCGTTGCTATGGGACAAAGTGCGCCGCGGGTTGTCGGCGGGCCGGGTGCAGACCGTGGCCGTGCGCCTGATTGTCGAGAGGGAGCGAGAGATTGGCGCATTTCAGCCGCTCGAATACTGGACGCTGGACGCGCAACTGCATCCCGACAAGCAGCCGGAGAAGAGCTTTAAGGCTCGTTTTGTGGGTATCGACGGAGAGCCGGCCAGAGTAGCGAACGGCACGGACAAGGATGGGAAAGCGCAGTTTATCGCCAATGCGCTGGCGGACGAGAATTCAATGAAGGAGGTGACCTCTGCGCTTGCAAAGGCCAAGTGGTCGCTGGTCTCGGTTCAGTCCAGGGAGCAGCAGCGGAGGCCGCTTCCACCCTTCATTACCAGCCAGTTGCAGCGCGATGCTGCCAGTCGGTTGGGCTTTAATGTGCGCCGCACCATGGGCGTGGCGCAGCGGCTGTACGAAGGCGTGGATCTAGGCGCGGAGGGTACGACCGGCCTGATCACCTATATGCGCACCGATTCGCCGCGTGTGGCCCCCGAGGCGCTTGCCAGCGCGCGAGCCTGGATTGGTAAGCAGCTTGGAGCCAAGTATCTGCCCAAGGAGCCCAATGTCTACAAGGGCAAGAAGGCCGCGCAGGATGCGCACGAAGCGATCCGTCCGACCGATGCGGCGCGGACGCCGGAATCGATCGCCCGCTATCTGACCGAGGAGCAACTGAAGCTCTACCGCCTGATCTGGCAGCGGTTTGTGGCTTCGCAGATGACGCCGGCGATCTCCGACCTGACCACGGCTAAAATCGCCGCTGTCTCGTCCAAGACGGGTAAGACGTACGATTTCAGGGCCAGCGGATCGGTGCTGCGCTTTGACGGATTCCTCAAGGTCTACGAGGTCGCTGAAGAGAAGAAGGACGAGGACGAGGAGACCCAGTCCAAGCTGCCTAATCTAGACCATGTGAAGGCTCTCGAATTGGAGAAGCTGGAGAACAAGCAGAGCTTCACCCAGCCGCCTCCACGCTACAACGAAGCCTCGCTGGTGAAGGTTCTGGAAGAGCGCGGCATCGGCCGGCCCTCGACCTATGCCTCGATCATCAACACCATCCAGGATCGCGAATACGTGACCAAGAACAGCGGCAGGTTCTACCCCACCGAGATTGGCGTGGTGGTCTGCGATCTGCTGGTCAAGAACTTTCCTTACATCTTCGACACTGCCTATACAGCCAAGCTGGAAGAGGAGTTGGACGATATCGAAGACGGCAAGGAGAAGTGGACGGACTTGCTGAAGGGTTTTTACGGCTACTTTGAGGAAGAACTCAAGGACGCCAGCAAGAACATGGAAAACATCAAGCGGATGGAGCAGGTGACCGGCGAAAAGTGCGACGTCTGCGGCTCTCCTCTGCTTTTGAAGTGGGGCAAGTTCGGCACCTTCTTCGCGTGCTCCGCTTACGACAAGAAGGACAAGAACAGTTGTACTTTTACCAAGGAGAATCACGCGGCCAAGCCGGACCTGAACACGCAGGAAGGGCAGGATGCGGGCGAGCAAGAGGAGTACTGCGACAACTGCGGCCGGGTAATGGTGTTGCGGCGCGGCATCTTCGGGCCATATATGGCTTGTCCTGGGTATAGCGACGACCCGCCCTGCAAGACCATTCGCAAGCTGAGCCAAAAGGCCCAGCAGAAGCAGAACGCGGCGCAGCCGACGGGCGAGGACTGCCCGCTGTGCTCCAAGCCGCTGGTGCTGCGCCAGGGAGCCTACGGGGAGTTCGTCTCCTGCTCGGGGTATCCCAAGTGCAAGTACGTGAAGCAGAACCTGATTGAAGGAATGAAATGCCCCAAGTGCGGGGTAGGCGATATCGCCGAGCGCAAGGCACGGCGCGGCAACCTCTTTTGGGGCTGCACCAACTATCCCAAGTGCGACTTTACGTCGAATAACAAGCCGGTGGCCAAGAAGTGTCCGGAGTGCAAGAGTCCCTATCTGGTGGAGAAGGTGCTGCGCTCGGGGATCTTCCTCGAATGCCCGAACAAGAAGAAGGGCGTCGAGGAAGAAGCCGCGCCGAAGAAGCGCGCCAAGAAGGGCGCGGCTGTGCCCGCGGCGGAGATCGCCGTGGCGTGCACCTATTCGAAGCGCATCGGCGACGCGCCGCCTCCGCCGACGGCTGAGACGCACGGTCCGGTGGTGGAGAAGGCGGCAGCCAAGAGCGCCGCGAAAGCTCCCGCCAAGAAGGCCGTGAAGAAGAGGTTGCAGCCGGCGTAATGAAGCCGATTGGCGAAATGACGGTTCAGGAGATCTTCGACGCGGTGGACAGTGGCATGGCCGAAGTTCACCGCCGGCTGGCCTCGGGCGAACTGGATGGTTCCGGCCGGTACTTTACGGACGAGGAACTGGCGGCGGGCGCGGCGACGGGCGAGCAGCGGACTCCCGCGAAGCCGGCTGCGGCGGACGCGGCGTGACCGGGTGCCAGCGCCGTTCTCAAACTACTTGAAGAGAGCGCTGAGGAGTGATCTCCCGAGCTCGTGCACGTACGGCGAGCCACGCCCCGCATAAAAAATGTCGAGCCCAGTAACGTTTCTCGACATTCCCCTCGTCTCAAGGAGGCGAAAGGGGATACCTTGACGATTTCAGCTATTTCGTCCGCTACTCTTCTCGATACCTCGCTCGCATCCGCTTCGACATCGAGCGCGAGCAAGACCGCCTCCACGAGCACCAGTTCGGTCAGCACGGCGACCTCGGACAGCAGCTCAAGCAGCGCGCTGGATACCCTCACCCAAGACATGGTCACGCTGCTCAAAGCCCTTGCTTCAGGTGATGTTGCGGGAGCAAAGACCGACCTTGCCAAGCTCAAAACGGACCTGTCGGCCCAGGAGAATTCGACCTCCTCCGATTCGCTTTCGAAGGACATGACCTCGCTTCTCAAAGACCTGACCTCTGGCGATGCTTCTGCGGCGACAAAGGACCTCGCCAAGGTGAAATCAGATTTGCAGGCGGAGGAAGCGTCGACCTCTTCAAGTTCAAGCAGCCAGACAGCCAGCCCGCTCGATACCCTGATCTCGAAGATGTCGGCTTCGCTGAATTCTGGAAGTGTCCAGGGCGCCCTGCAGGACCTTGCCAGCTTCCTGGTGCAGAACGGCCAGGGCTCGGGGAGTTTGGTCAATACGACGGCTTAGGGGCTCTCCACAACAAGCGATCCAAGCGCGGACTGGGATTTCCTGACGATGAGGCCGGCGAAAGGTCGCTGGCCTTATCGGTCGTACCGTTGGCGGAAGGCCGTTCCACAGCGCTCTACCGGCTGAATCCGTTAGTATGAGGCAGCGGAGAGAAACCCAGATGGAACGGATGCTTGCAACCCCGGCCGATGCCGAGATCATTCTCAGACTGTACGAATTGCGCACAGAAGCCATAATGCGTCAGGCGCGTGCCTGGATAACGGGCGAGTTCTGGCCGGCCACGGCGGAAGATTACTTTGCCGTAGCTTCGAACCCCGCCGACCCGCACAATGCGTGGCTGCGCCAGGTGCTCAGCTATTGGGAGATGGCTGCGGCGATGGTGCTGCACGGGGCCGTTTCGGCGGAGCTGTTTGTGGATTGCAACGGCGAGGGGTTTTTCCTGCTGGCCAAATTCGCGCCCATCCTGGACGCCATCCGGGAGAAGAATCCGGGGTTTATGATCAAGACCTCAGAGCTGATCACCCGGTTCTCGGCCGCCTCCCAGCGTTACGAAGTGGCACAGAAGAATATGGCGGCTCGCCGCAACAGCCCTGCATCCCGCGAGGAAACACAGGGACAGGATTTCTATCCGGCGAAACAGTAGGCAGCGATTCGGTATCAACCAGATGCATCGAGCATTCCTGCCCTTTGCGCAAGAGACGCGAAAAACATGGGGCATCCAAATGCGGTTTTGATGGGCCGAAACGCTCAATAAAGAGTGCTTGCCCGTTTTCCTCCAGGGGTGCATGATGGTGGAAGTTCGAAACTCCCCATTCCCCTGGAGGTTCAAATGAAGCGTGTCTTTGCCCTGTTGCTGGCCGTGTTCGCCTTCACAGTTGTTGCGGCCAAGGCTGCCGACGCCAGCAAGATCAACGGCTGGATATCCGACTCGATGTGCGGCGCCAAACATGCAGGTTCGGGCGCGTCCTGTGTGAAGAAGTGCATCGAGGGCGGTATGGCCCCGGTGTTTGTGGACGAAGCCAAGAAGTCCGTTTGGACCATCGACAATCCTGAGGCGACCAAGGGCTTCTATGGCGACCATGTGACCATTACGGCCACCGCCGACGAGACCAAGAAAAGCGTCCACATCGACTCCATCGCCGCAGTCAAGTAAGGTTCTTCTCCAGTTTTGGCCGAACTTGGACTCGCCATTGCGGCGAATCTCTGGTAGTGTCATATCCGTTATCCTCCCCGGCCTTGTTTTGGGGCCGAAGGGAGGAATCTCAAGCGGAATTGACCGGAAAAGCCATGGCACGAGCAATCTGGAACGGCAAAGTCATTGCCGAGAGCGAGACAACGGAGACCGTCGAGGGAAACGTGTATTTCCCCGAGGAGAGTCTCAAGCGCGAGTATTTTCGCCCCAGCAGCACAACCTCTACCTGCCCCTGGAAGGGCCTGGCGCGGTATATGACCGTGCTGGTCAACGGGCAGGACAACCAGGATGCAGCCTGGTACTACCCCGATCCCAAGCCGGCGGCGCGGAACATCAAGGGCTGCGTGGCCTTTTGGCGTGGAGTGGAAATCGAGAAGTAGGTCCTCACAAAAGAGGCTGGTTGAGGGTATAGGCCTGCCACCCATGGCACACAAACAAGAACGTGCCGTGAAGGGGCACCCTTTGAGGCGGTTCTGGCGGTGAAAGAGTCCGATTCGCTCAGTAGGCCTGCAACTGGTTGAGCGGGAGCCGCACGCGGAAGCAGGTTGAGCCAGGTTCCGAGCGCACGCTGAGGTGCCCGCGGTGCTTGCGGACGATGCGCATGGCGTTGTCCAGTCCCAGTCCCAGGCCGTGGCCCGGCGCCTTGGTGGTGAAGAAGGGCTCAAAGATGCGGTCCTGAAGTTCGGACGGGATTCCCGGACCGGCGTCCCAAATCTCCACCAGCAGCATCTCGCCTTCCAGCCGGCAGCTCAACCGCAATCGGCCCTGGTTGCCCAGGGCGTCCAAGGCATTTTCGAGCAAAGCGGTCCACACCTGGTTGAGTTCACTGCCGTAGGCGCTGATATGGGGCAAGTCAGGCTCATACTCGCGTTCGATCTGGATAGTGCCCATGCGCGATTGCAGCATCTGTACGGTGGCGTCCAGGCCGGCCGGAACGTCTACGTCGAGTATCGGCGCGCGGTCCATGAAAGCGTAGGCCTTGACGGCGCTGATCAGGTCGAAGATGCGGGCCGTCGAATTCACCAATGTCTCGACGGAACGGGACGAGCGCAGATAGCGGGCGAAGAACTGGAGTGAAACGCAGGTCTCGCTTGCGCCGAGGTGCGTGTGCAGCTCCTCCAGATCGGTGACCGTGACTCCCTGCTCGGCCAGTTGCGGCGCAACCTCCCAGACTTCGCCACAGCCAAGCGAGCCCAGCCAGGTGCGGATGGCTTCTTCGCGGGCGATCAGACCGTTGGCGCCCGTCGTCGGGGTTTCGCAGGAGGCGTAGCGGATGAGAATCTGCTGTTCCCAGGCTTCAACGGCGTGCACTTGTTCCTCGCTCAGGCAGAGGTTCACCAGCTTGAAGCGGTTCTGGCGATTGGCACGCAGCTCGGCGACCAGGCTGGAAGCCGCGCGCTGCGCTGCCGAGGCGGGATTGTTCAACTCGTGAGCCAGGTTACCGGCCAGCTTGCCCAGTGCAGTCAGCTTTTCCGCCTGTTGCTCGATGCGGGTGACTTCGCGGACGCGGTCCAGCAGGGTAGAGACAACCCGCTGGCCCATGGTGGGAATGGCCTGAAGCATTTCAGGGAAAAGCGACTTGGGAACCAGCAACGCCCACACTGGAGAGATGGCGAAGCCCTGACCGCCGTAACCTTTCATGCGAGAGAAGGGCAGAACCCCGGTCATTTGCCCGGTGCGGCCGATGAACAGCGCCATGGGGCCGCCGCGCTGGCGGCGCACATGAATCTCACCTTTGAGGATGAGGATCATATGCTCGGCAGGAGCGTCCTCCTCGAATAGGACATCGCCCGCGTTGGCGACAACTTCCACACCATGGCTTGCCAGCCATAGACGGTCCTCCAGGGGCAGCCCGTGCAGCGGTCCGACATGATCCAGCCCCGCCGCAATCTCCTCGACAGGGGTGGGAGAAACAGGCGCGAAAAGAGCGGGAGAGGGCATCCGGGACCTCCTGGACGGGCAGATTCAGGATAGACTATGGCGAGCGACAGCGGTCGCAAGGCTGGGCGCAAAGGAAGAGCCGGGGCTGGCCGAGCAGAAGACGAGCTCCAAACGTTCGGCCGTTCCAAGCCCGAAACCCCGCCCAGGCGATTATCCTGAAATGTGACTACAAGATCGTTTCCACCGCTCAGGAACCTGTTTCGAAGGGACTTTCTCCTTTCATTTCTTCGATGGCTTGTCCTTGGCGTGGCTCTCCTCTGGCTGCTTGCCGCGCTGATGTTAGTGGCTGCGCGGTGGATTGACCCGCCGACGACCGCGGTGCATGTGCAACGGCGTTTCCAGGCCTGGATTCACCGCACGCCCTATCAAAAGCGCTGCACATTCGTGCCGCTGAGCCAAATCTCGCCCAATCTGCAACATGCTGTCGTGGCCGCGGAGGACGCGCGCTTTTACCAGCATCATGGATTCGATTGGCACCAGATCCAAATCGATGCCGAAGAGGATCTGGAAGGCGGGCGCGTCCGCGGAGCTTCCACGATTACGCAGCAACTGGTCAAAAACCTGTTCTTTGGGACGAGCCGCTCGATCCTCCGCAAGGGCGCGGAGTTCACGCTGGTTCCGGTGGCCGAATTCGTGCTCGGCAAGCAGCGGATTCTTGAACTTTACCTCAATGTAGTGGAATGGGGCCCGGGCGTTTATGGCGCAGAAGCGGCATGCCGATACCATGACCGCACTGCGGCCCGGAACATCGGGCGGGAACAGTCGGCGCGGCTGGCGGCCGTTCTTCCCGCTCCCCTGAAGCGGCGACCTGAACGCATGAATCACTACACCGAGGTCATCCTTGAGCGGATGCGGCAAATGGGTTGGTAGGTCTCCCGAAGAAAGGAGGTTGCAACCGCTTGACCTCGTGGCTTCAGCCCGTGCTTTCCCAACCCCAGAATCGGAGCGGCACGGTAAGCATGCCTGGCGCAACAGCAAGCAGATTAGAAAGCTAGTGGTGTCCGCCCCACAGGTGGTCGTGTATGTCTTGAAAGGGCACGACCTCAGAGGCTCCGGGAAAGCACCTGATGAGTCGAGTTTTGTAACAGAGCACGACTTCAGTCGTGTCGCAAGATACTGATAATAAAGGATGGGCTTTAACCCCAGCAGGATGTTTCTCGGTAGATTCGCCAGTCTTCCAGGGATTTCCGCAGCCTCTTCAGTCGTGCCGTAAACGGTTCAAAATGAGCCGGGTTTTGGCCTCTGAGGAAGCCTCTTCTGAGAATTCGGCCCATGCGGGGGCATCGGCAAATGACCCCACTTGCGGCGGCCCATGCTAGTCGCCTTCCGCGAGCACCGGGACTTTCTCCGCACCAACCCATGTGCTGGAGCGGAGGTTGGATTCTTCGCGGATTTTGACTCTCCAGGGAACCGCGCCGGCGATGACCAACACAATGATGGCCGGCTCGATGGGCTGGCGATAGTCCATCAGTGGGTGTGTCAGGTAGTAGGTGATCGGGAAGGCGCCGATCAAGGCCAGATAGGGCAGGACGGTGGCGCGGTTGAATCGCCAGAAGCGGCGAATGCCGCGCAGCATCAGGAAAGTGATGCAACTGACGTAGAAGATGTTCCCTGGTTCGTAGGGCTGTTCTCGAAGCTCCTGCGCCGAGAGGCTCCAGAAGCCGGTCCAGTAATAGAACATGCGCCGGATGGTCTTGCGGATGGCGAAATCGGGGTGCTTGTGGAAGTAATCGAGGGCCAGGGTTTTCTTTTCGGCAAGAAAGGCCGGCTCGCCCATGGCGAGCCACTTCTGCATCTCGACGGGGTTGCTGGAGGGGTGGGCGAAACTCGGATCGAGCGATGCGTCGCCGCCGTTATCGTCGTAGAACTCCAGCCAGAAGTTGTCGCGCATGGGGCAGAGAATGCCCAGGGCGCGGTAGTTGCGAACGGTCCACGGGGTGAGGACAGCGAGCAGCGCTAGCGAGGTGAGCACTCCCTTGAGTAGCCAGCGTCCGCCATGGGCGCGTACCTTCCACAGCGCAAGAAGCAGGAGAAACGGGACGGTGGAGAGGGTCGAGGGGTTGGAGTACGCAGTGACGCCGCAAAGGGCTCCCCAGCCGAGCCAGGCAAGCAGGTTATGCGAGCGATGGAGACGCTGCGCCATGCAGAAGCCGGTGGTGAAGAGCAGGCCGGTCAGCGAGTACTCCCAGACCCGTCCGGCGGAAAAGTAGATGGCGAAAGGATAGAAGGCCCAGACGCAGGCGGCAATCTTCGCGGCGCGCGTGCCCAGCGAGAACTTGGCGCTGAAGTAGATGGGGATGCAGGTCAGGGAACTGAGCAGGCTATTGATGGAGAGGATGATGAATCCCGAGGTAAGGGTGTAGATGCCGAAGAGCCTGAAGACCAGCGACAGCAGCGTAGGATAGAGCGGCGGCTGCATGGCGGTGGGTCCGCTCCATGGCCAATATGGAGAACTATATCCGTGACCGCTGGCCAGCGCGCGGGCAATCCAGCCCATCTCCCAGCCGAACTGCTCGTAGAACTTGTCGGCATCGGGCAGGTCGCGATAGCCGAAGAGGACCACCACCATGCGGATGGCAAACGCCGCGAGGATCACAATGGAAAGCAGTGCGCGGGCAGAGATTCTCCGTTCCGCTTGGACAGGTGGGGCGGTGAGAGTAGCCATGGTCTCCAGTACGAAAGGGTAAATTCAGGAGTGCTCGGATTCTAGTTCTCTAGATTTAGACGCCAATTGCCGCAGGCCGGGGTACATGGCGCATTGCATTGTTCGGGCTAATGGCGAATCGCCGGGGAAGCGGCGGAAACAGGATTCTGACGTTTTTACAGATTTTCGTCACCGGCTGAGGTCTCCGCAACCGGTGAGGTCCCGGAATAATACTGCAAGGTCACTTTTCTTCCGGTGGGATCGAAGATGGAGGCGCGAACAAGTTTCAACTTGTGCGCCACAAAGGTGGCTGTGGTGGCCAAAACACCAAAGCCGTACTTCACGCTGCGCCTGAAGTTGATTGAAGAAGCCTCTTTGAAGTAGCGGGTTGGGCAGGAGATCTCGCCAATTTGGAAGCCGAACATGACGGCTTGGGCGATCATCTGGTTATCGAAGACAAAGTCGTCGGAGTTTTCGAGCAGCGGCAGCGTCTCAAGGAGCTGTCGCGTGAAGGCCCGGAACCCGGTATGGTATTCGGACAATTTCACCCCGAGAAAGAGATTCTGGAAAGCGGTGAGGAAGCGGTTGGCGATGTATTTGTAGAGCGGCATGCCGCCCTTCAGCGCGCCCGTGCCGAGGATGCGGGAGGCAAGAGCCATATCGTAGGCGCCGCTGGCCACCATTCCGGCGATGGCCGGAACCAGGGCGGGGGAATACTGATAATCCGGGTGAACCATCACCACCACATCGGCGCCCGCGGCCAGGGCTTCGCGATAGCAGGTCTGCTGATTGCGCCCATAGCCATAATTGGCATCGTGGACGAAGGTGAGCACGCCGAGTTCCTCGGAAAGAGCCGCAGTCCGATCCTTGCTGGAGTCGTCTACAAGAATCTTGATATCGACGACGTCGGACAACTCCCGCACTGTCATCTCAAGGGTCTTTTCGGCGTTGTACGCCGGCATGACCACCGCAACACGCTTTCCGTTGATCATCAAACGTTCTCCCGGGGCATTTCTTCAGTTTGCCTGCGGACGGCGGTTGCATCGGGGATGAAGCCGAGTCCCTCCACTATTCTACTTCCTTCGAAACTGGAGGCAGGTGGGAGCGGCGACGCGTGCAGGGCAATCGCATGAAGATTCCGAGCGCATGAAAATGTGCTTTGAAAGGGCGCGACTTTAGAGGCTGCGGAAAAGCTCCTGGTGAGTCGAGTTTCGTACCAGGGCACCACTTCAGTCGTGCCGCAAGATGCTGATAATAAAGGAGGGGCTTTAGCCCCTGAGGGAAGGTTCTAGATCGCTCGAGAGCATCCCTCGGCGGCTCAAGCCGGCACGATTTCAGGCTCGAAATCGGTCTTTCTGAAGTCCCGCCCCTTCAAATCAGTTGTTTTTCCTTGGTCACGATCTTCGCGCGATTACCCTGGCGACGCCTGAGGGTGGCAAGCGGCCTGGCGGGTGGTATGATGAGGCGATTTGGAAAACCAATAAGGAAACGAGACATGTTGAAAACATTTTCAGCAATCGCCGTCTTGCTGACGGCTACTCTCATGGCGCAGGCCCAATCTTCCCTGGTCAGCTTCGACCCCGCAGCCAAAGTGTTTCGCTTGGATGGCGGCGGCGCCTCCTATGTCTTTGGCGTGAACCCGCGCGGCGAGCTGCAGCAGATGTATTGGGGCGCCAGGCTGGGCGCAAAGGATGCCTTTCAGCAGGCCGCGCCGATGCCAGAGTGGGCCTCGTTCGATTCCTCCTATACCAACACACCGCAGGAATTCGCCGGTTGGGGCGCGGGGCTGTTCATGGAGCCGGCGCTGAAGGTCACCTTCGCCGACGGCAATCGCGACCTGGTGCTGCACTACGTGAACCACGCGCAGACTGCGAATGGTTTCGACGTTGCCCTGAAAGACATCAAACGCAAGATTACAGTGACCTTGCACTATTCGGTCGACCCGGAGAGCGGTATCCTGGCCCGCTCGGCGACCATCCAGAATGGCGAGGTGCAGCCGGTGACCATTGAACAGGCCGCCGCCGCCGCGTGGTCGCTTCCGCAGGGCCATTACACTCTGAGCTATCTGACTGGCCGCTGGGCGGGTGAATGGACTTTGAATCAGGAGACGGTGCATGCAGGAGCACGGGTGATCGAGAGCCGGCGCGGCTCGACCGGGCACCAGGCCAATCCGTGGTTTGCGCTGCAGGCCGGCGAATCGAGCGAGGACCACGGGGATGTGTGGTTCGGCGCGCTGGCGTGGAGCGGCTCCTGGCGCATGACCGTCGAGCAGGACCAGCTTGACGCAGTGCGAGTGACGGGCGGCTTCAATCCATTTGACTTCGGCTATGTGCTGCACCCTGGCCAGACCCTGGAGACGCCGGTCTTCTATGGCGGCTACGCGAATAACGGTCTGGGCGGCGCCTCGCGGCTGTTGCACCGGTTTGAAATTGCCCACGTTCTGCCGCGTACAGCCGCAACCGCGACGCTTGCGGCGCCCAAGCCACGTCCGGTAATTTACAACTCCTGGGAAGCCACGGAGATGAACGTCAGCGAGGCCGGGCAGGCTGCGTTGGCCGAGAAGGCCGCTGCCCTGGGTATCGACCGCTTTGTGATGGACGACGGCTGGTTTGGCCAGCGCAAGACCGACCACGCCGGGCTGGGCGACTGGTATGTGAACCAGGACAAGTTCCCGCACGGGTTGAAGCCACTGATCGACAAGGTACATGCGCTGGGCATGGACTTCGGCCTTTGGGTTGAGCCGGAGATGGTCAACCCGGATTCGGACCTCTACCGCAAACATCCCGACTGGGTGCTGAACTTCCCCGACCGCCCGCGCTCGGAGCAGCGCACGCAGCTGGTGCTGAATCTGGCCCGGCCCGAGGTGCACGACTATGTGCTCGGCTTCCTTGACAAGCTGCTAGACGAGAACGACATTGCCTTCCTGAAGTGGGATTACAACCGCAATTGGAGCGAGCCGGGCTGGGACCAACTCCCGCCAGCCGAGCAGAAGAGGGTGTACGTCGACTTCACGCGCAATCTCTACGCGATCTTGGCCGAGCTGCGCAAACGGCATCCGAATGTCGAGATCGAGTCCTGCTCGGGCGGCGGCGGGCGTGTGGATCTGGGCATCCTGCGCTATACCGACGAGGTCTGGCCCTCGGACAATACCGATCCCTTTGACCGGCTGGCGATGCAAGACGGCTTCAGCTACGCCTATACGCCGCAGGTGATGATGGCCTGGGTGACCGACTCGCCACACTGGTTGAACCACCGCAGCACCTCGCTGCAATACCGGCTGCTCAGCTCGATGCAGGGCTCGCTTGGCATCGGCGCCAACATCGCCAAGTGGAGCGACGAGGAGACAGCCGCTGCAAAGCGCCTGATCGCTGCCTACCACCAGGTGCAGCCGACCATTGTGCAGGGTGAGCTGTACCGGCTGATCTCGCCTCGCGACGGCAGCGAGTTTTCGGCCACCCAGACCGTCAAGGCGGACAAGAGCCAGTCGGTGGTCTTCGCTTTTATTCACTCCACGCAGAAGGGGCGCCTGTTCCCAACGCTCAAGCTGAAGGGTCTGGACCCGGCAGCGCAGTATGCGCTCAGCTCCATCGAGGGCAAGGCGCGGCCCGATACGCCAGCCGTGGCCAGCGGCGCCTGGTGGATGAACCATGGGTTGGAGATGGACCAGGAATTCCGCGGAGATTTCCAGGCCGCGGCCTTCCGGCTGGACAAGAAGTAGATTTGACTGCTTCGATTCGGAGCAGGAGTTGAGGTTTCCCACCCCAGGCGCAACAACAAAGACGCGCCGAGGGTGGGGCGGCCGGGATGGAGAGTTCTCAAATGAATCTTACCCAGGCGGCTGAGCCCATCTCGCTGGCGGCGCCACCGCGCAACATCGCGGTGGACGCATACCGCGGTCTGGTGATGCTGCTGATGATGGGCGAGGTGATGCAGTTTGCCCGCGTGGCGCAGGCGTTTCCGAACAGCTTTTTCTGGCGCATTCTGGCTTTCAATCAGACCCATGTGGAATGGGCGGGAATGGGCCTTCACGATACGATTCAGCCGGGATTCAGCTTCCTGGTGGGAGTGGCTCTGCCGTACTCCATTCACAGCCGCGCCTGCAAAGGGCAAAGTTTCAGGCGGCAACTGGCGCACACCCTGTGGCGCAGCCTGGTGCTGGTTTTTCTGGGAATCTTTCTGCGTTCGACTGGGAGCTCTCAGACCAACTTCACCTTTGAAGATACGCTGACTCAGATTGGGCTGGGCTATACGTTTGCATTTCTTCTGGCGCATTGCAGGCCGCGTTGGCAGTGGACCGCGCTGGGCGGAATCCTGTTCGGGTATTGGATGGCATGGGCGCTTTATCCTGCGCCAGGAGCGAACTTTGACTGGGTGGCTGTTGGGGTTCCCGCGAATTGGCACTACAACTTCACCGGGTTCGCCGCTCACTGGAATAAGAACAGCAATCTCGGACAGGTGTTCGACGTATGGTTCCTGAACCTGCTGCCGCGCGCCTCACGGTTCGTTTACAACAGCGGCGGGTACCTGACACTCAGCTTCATTCCCACACTGGGCACCATTCTGCTGGGGTTGCGTGCGGGCGAGTGGTTCCGTGCGGCAGCTCCCACGATTCCAGTGAAGCGCTTTGTGTTGGCGGGCGTGCTTCTGGCTGCGGCTGGCCTGTTGCTGCACTTCACGGGTGTTTGCCCGATTGTGAAGCGCATCTGGACGCCGAGCTGGACTCTATTCAGCGGCGGTGTCTGCTTTCTCTTTCTCGCAGCCTTCTCATGGGCAATCGACGTGAAAGGGTATCGCAAGTGGGCGTTCCCGTTGGTGGTGGTGGGCATGAATTCCATCGCCGCTTACCTGATTGCGCACCTGTGGGAAGACTTTATCGTGAGCAGCCTGCACATTCATCTCGGATTCAAGATGTTTCAGGCCTTTGGCGCCGAGCTGGAGCCGCTGATGCTGGGCATCGCCGTGATGCTGATCTACTGGCTGATTCTCTACTGGATGTACCGGAGGCGGCTGTTCTTGCGGATATGAGGCGGATTGCTGGGCAAGGCGGGTTGACCGCGGCCGCGGAGTTCCGTCATTCTGACTTCACAGCAACTACCCAGCTAGAATTGGAGAAAGAGTCTTGGCTGTGAACGATCCGCAGCTTCAAAACAGGGGCAGCGATGCGGAAACAGCCGGATTCCTTCGGGATCGATTTTGGCACCACCAACAGCTCGGTGGCGCTGGCCACTGGGGATGGCGCGGTGCAATTTGCCTCCTTCCCGTCGCTGGGAGCGGAGACCTTCTCGTTTCGCTCGCTCCTCTATTTTGAACAGATTGAATCGGCTGCCGGTCCCAAGCGCACTCACTCGCTGACCGGTCCCAGCGCCATCGAGCGCTACCTTGAGGCGGAGGAAAAAGGCCGCCTGGTTCAGTCGCTCAAATCGCACCTCTCCAGCCGCATGCTCACGGGGACGGAGGTCTTCGGGCGGCGGCACAAACTGGAAGAGCTGATCTCGCGCATGGTTGGCGATTTGCGCAAACAGGCGGAACGGCAGTTCGACCGGCCCATTCGCTCGGCCACCGTGGGACGGCCGGTGCGCTTTGTGGGCGCGGAGACAGTTGAGGACGACTACTTTGCCGTGGCCCGGTTGCGCGAGGCCTTCAAGCTGGCGGGCTTTGAGCAGGTGGACTTCGAGATGGAGCCGGTGGCCGCGGCCTACGCCTACGAGTCCACGCTCGACCACGACGAGCTGATCCTGATTGGCGACTTCGGCGGCGGCACCAGCGATTTTTCCCTGCTGCGCGTGGGGCCAACGGTGCGGCGGCGCGGGCGAACCGCGCAGGACCTGCTCGGCTCCAGCGGCGTGGGGCTGGCTGGCGACAGCTTCGATGCGCGCCTGGTGCGTAAACTGGTTTCGCCGGCGTTGGGGTCGGAGTCGGAGGCGCGCTCGCTCAACAAGCTGCTGCCTGCGGTTCCCATGTGGATCTACGCCAACCTTGAGCGCTGGCACTACCTTTCGTTTCTGCGCACCAACAACGTGCGCGAAATTCTGAAGAGCGCACGCCTGCGCGCCCTGGAGCCGGAGAAGATCGAGGCGCTCATCTCCATCGTGGACGAGGATCTCGGCTATCAGCTTCACCAGGCGGTGCAGCAGGTGAAGTTCGAGCTGTCGCGCGGCACGAGCGCGGTCTTCCGCTTTCGTACCTACTGCATGGACTTGGAGATTCCCGTCACGCGCGCCCACTTCGAGGGATGGATCGCGGACGATTTGCGCTCCATCGAGACCTGCATTGACGGGCTGCTTAACGATGCGAAAGTCGATGCGCGCGACGTGGACCGCGTCTTCTTGACCGGGGGAAGCTCGTTTGTGCCGGCCGTGCGGCGCATCTTTGCCAGCCGCTTTGGGGAGGAACGCCTGCGCGGCGGGAACGAGTTTACCTCCGTGGCCCACGGGCTGGCGTTGCGCGCGGCGGAGAGCGAGAGGCTGAGGGGCTAGCCTTCATTTCTCAGGCCAGATCGACGCTTGGTAGCGCCGACCTCCCGGTCGGCTGTACTGGCGGCGTCCTCGCCGCCAGACAAAGCCTCGTTCATCCACACCGTTTGAATACACCGTTACAGAGCGAACGGTGCCCTGCGTGGGTCGGGAGACCCACGCTACAGCCGGCCAGGAGGCCGGCGCTACAGGTCCGTTGACGCGCCTTGTGAGAACGGCGAGCTAGCGCGGTTTCCAATTCGGGGTAAGATGATGGACGTGGAGACGCGCATGGATTGTGCCTGGATGCGATTCCTACGAAACTCAACGAGGAAGTGCTGAACGAGTGGCTGACGTGAGCGGCTGAGGTGTCGCTCGCCGATCCACGGCCCAGCATTCCTGCTGCAGAGGTCTTTCGGGAGTTGAGGGCGATTCGCCGCGAGGCAAAGAAGAATGCCGATAGACCCAAAGTTGATTGAATTGGTTTTCCGAGACACTTCACGCAAGTTGGAATTGGAGCCGCTTTGTCGGAGAGTCATTGAGGGAAGCGACTTTCCGCAATATTCGCTTGGCGCTATCTTCGACGATGAGGAACGTCCCGAGTTCACTCAATACTTCGGCGAGAGTTTTTGTGGATTTTTTACACCCGTGCGCCAATTCGGAACGCAATGTATTCGTTGGCCGCAGGACATTTTGAATCATGTTTGGGTGAGCGAGGGGTTGGGCTGCGATTGGAAGTACGATGCCGTGATCTATATTCGCTGCCGGACCTGCGAATCCCGAATCGGTGCGGTTATAACCTTTGCTCACGAGTTGCAGCACTTTAAGCAATACGGGTTGAGCTATAAAGTGTGGCGGGCGGAAGGCCTGTGCAAGCAAGTCTATTCCGGTGCCCCGTTGGCTCCTTGGCGTTTTCCCAGTGAATTTGAGGCCCAGCTTGCTTCCCAGAGAATTGCACGGGAGGTTCTCGGCGACGAAATAGTCATGGGTTATGCGGAGCAGAAGATTGAGGAGAAGAGCGATCCAGATAAATGGCGGTTCTTTCAGGGGTTGGACCCCGATGAATCGTTCGATTTCCTCGAAAGGACGAAACCTTGGGTAAGCGACTACAGAGACGCGCTCAGGAGGCGATTTCCTGCACGCAGCAATAAAGATCCTGACTTTGCAAAGGACAATTGGTGGGATTGAATGGGGCTTCTGTCCCTCGACAGGAAGAGCAACCGCAGGTCCTTCGACTCCGCTGCGCTCCGCTCAGGATGACGGCTTTTTGGGGGAGAATGGCTGTAAGTGTTGCCTCCAGCTATTGATTCGGCCCTGAAGTTTTGCATCAAGTCAGGATTGTCATCCTGAGCGAACGGGGCCCCAAACGTTTTTCAGTTTTGGGGGGGTGAGTCGAAGGATCTGCGGGCGCTTCTCCTTCATTCCGTTCAGTTGTTTCAGGGCCGGATCAATAAGAGCCAAAAGCTAGTAGCTGGAGGCTGTCTTTCGTTACCGGTTCT
>Ga0181520_10001481_pt1 | contig 47418 bp, 29 predicted proteins | sample PEATcosm2014_Bin_29_FD_132451 | JGI IMG/M metagenome (GOLD analysis project Ga0181520, IMG submission 132451) | Peatland microbial communities from MTU Mesocosm Facility, Houghton, MI, USA - PEATcosm2014_Bin02_30_metaG | ecosystem: Environmental > Terrestrial > Soil > Wetlands > Peat | place... | reverse complement strand
GAGTCCGACACGGAGCCGGCGGTCTCGACGTAGAGCCGGAGCCAATATGCAAACGCTCGCCATTCAAGGAATTTGGTGATCGCTTCGTCGAGGAGGTCACGCGCAACCAATCTGGATTCGTCCTCCGCGACCTTCTGCGACCGCCTCCCCAGAGCAACTTCAGCCGTCCGATTTTTCGACCTACGTTTCATCAGGAGTCTAGGGAACCAAGCCGGCAGAGGATATCGCACATTCTGACGCCGCCAGCGGAGCGCTGCAGGGGAGGATACTTCATACGATACACCAAGAGGCCTTAGGGCAACCAGCGATAACGTGACCTGGGCTGGTGAACGCGGCCCCGACCGACACACGGTCGAAATCTCCCTCCAAAATGAGGTGTATATGCCGTTGGCTAATACGCTTCAACAATACCACCATCGGATTTGCCCATGCAACAGCGCCAGAGGCAAATCCAGCCGACCGATCTTAAGGCAAGAGCCGTCGGGGTCGTCGTGCGCGAACTCCGCGAACAGGCGGGCCACTCGCAGGAGCGCCTCAGCAACGAGTGCGGGTTCGATCGGACGTATATTAGCCGCGTGGAACGGGGCATCATCAATCCTACGGTGAGTCGGTTGTGGAGAATTGCCGACGCGCTGGATACTCCGCTGAGCCAGATTGTCAAGCGGATGGAAATGTGGATCGGCAGCCAGGAGCGGGGGCGAAAAAGCTGAGCCAAGGGGTAGGCTCTCCCGTTGAAAACCACCCCTTCTCACTTGATCACTCTGGCCAGCCAATCAACGAAGCTTCCGACGCGGAATGCGGGACGCCAATCTCGCTGTCGCTCCCAGGCGATCCCAGCTAACCGTATCCACAACGGGCGTCGTTAGCCGGTTTCTTGGGCCACCAGCGTTGTTAGTCTACCGGATGCTGTCACGAGAAGCCGTTCCCGAGCGCGGGTGCAGGCGACATATAGAAGTTGCCGTTCTTGTTCGACAAACTCGTTCCGGTCCGCCGCGTCGACGAATCCCGATAGCACTGAATCGAGGGGTAAGGCGCTAGCGTCACAGCCAATCACAGCAACAGCCCGAAATTCCAAGCCCTTCGCCCGGTGCATCGTCCCGACTGCGATGGCGTCGGCGACGACGGCTTCGTCATCCTTCAACAGGCGGAACGTTGTGCCCGCGCGCTTGACGGCCTTCTCCGCCCTGTTGTGGAGGATGGCCTCGGTTCGGCCGAACACGGCGATCTCATTCGGCGATATACCCTCTTCCAGGAGGGCAGTCAACCAAGCGGCAACCGTTTCAATCTCCTCAGGTACTGATCCGGCGCTGTGCAACTCGGGCTCGGGGCCGCTGAGAAGAGACACCGAACCTCGTTGTTCGGGCTCACCAGCCCCAGCATCTATATTGGATCGGACGATCCGATCTGCGAACCGGCGGATTTGCTCTGTGGTGCGGTAGTTGACCTTCAAATTCGTCGATCGGCCACGAATGTCGATGCCCAAAGGCAACCAGGACGAGGGTGCCTTGTAGATTCGCTGGCCTGAGTCCCCACAAAGGAACAGATCATCACACCCGGGTGTCACGAGCGCCCGCAGGAAGCGCATCTCGGCAGGCCCTAGATCTTGGTACTCGTCAGCGATAACGTGATCGAACATCGGCGCCTCTCGCAGGAGTTTTGCGGCCTCGATGCAAACCCGATCCCACGTGAACGCTCGGCGCTGTCGCATTAGGGTAAGCGCATGCTCGAAGATACGCCACGCGGCAAGTCTCTGACGGGCGCCCAACGGTGTTCCCCGATTGGAGCGGGCAGCACGGCGATACGCCTCCCAGGTGTCAATACCAGCGGGATCAATGACCGCATCCCATTCGGCTTTCAAGAAAGCAAGGGAAAACGCCGGCGGTTGTCCAGCAGCACGGATCGCATCTTCCAACAGCTGAACGGCATCCGATCCTTGAATGATTGCGACGTCCCCGCGGTTTCCAGCTACGACGTCTCGCGCGACCTTGTGAACGTGCTCGATACGGATCTGGGCGAAAAGTGGCGAATCCGAGCCGAGCAGCAGCTTTGCCTGCCAAGCCAAACGGAGCGCCAAGGTCTTGGAGAATGTCGTGATCAAGATCCTCGCCGTTGGGTTACGCTTCGCCAGGTCGGCGGCTCGGTGGACTGCCACGACTGTCTTGCCGGTCCCGGCTGCGCCGGAAACACGTGCGGGACCGTTGTAACGGCGCTCCACCACCTTTCTTTGGGAGGGGTGCAAAAACACCATCCACTGGTCCCAAGGGAAGTCAAGCGCATGCTTCAGTTCATTCTCGCTTTCCACGACCCGAAACCGCCGCTGGGCATCGGGATGTGAGAAGCCGCTCTCGCTTCGTTCCACAACGGGAACCGGCACGGGATTGCCACAGGCCAGCTCAAGCAACCGCTCCGCGGCCTCCTGCGGTAGCTGAGGGAGGAGGGCGTCTAGGTCGGCCTCGCTCGCGTTCATCACGGCATCGAGCCACTCAGCGGGAACGCCGAGCGCGAGTATATAGTCTCGCTCAAACCTGCGGAAGACTGGCGGCTCGACAACTTCTTCCCGCACGACACGTCGGACGTGCTCCTCGGTTCGCTCTAAGACTTCCACAATCTGAGCGGCCCCTGTTACAGGATGGTTTTCAAGGCGCCGCCGCTCCGCCCAAGCGTAGGCCTTGTCGTGATGGTCGACGTAGCAGAGCGTAAAAGTCGCGGCAGTGCGGTGGACAATGATCCGCAGGTCAGCCGAGGCGCGAAACGACCACATGTTCTTGTCCTTCGCGCGCTTCAGATCCTCATAGGAGAATCCGGGGTTCTTTGGATTGAGTTGGAAGTCGAACGCGGCCTGCTTCACGACCGCCTGCTCGTCGGCGGCAAGCCGGCCGAGTGATTTTTGGAAGGTGTCCGCAATGATGAAGTTCATTGGGCGGCCCCCTGCTGGCCTGGGTCTGAGAAATGCGCCAGGACAGCACGGACGATGTCATCGACCGGTGCGTCACCATTCACAAGCAGGTATCGTGCGTCGTCCTCCAGCGGTTCATGTGCAAGCCGTTCGAGTATCCCATAGAAGCCCCCTGGTTCATCCCAGACGACGATCACCCTTCGGCCCGTCACGCGGCCACCCTCAACGATGTCGCGATCCACGTCGCTCGGCAACGGGGCCCCAGCGGCGCGCAGTGCCGAAACAAGCGTGGACCATCTCGGATCCACAACGCTGTCCAGTTCGTCCCACGGATCGGCGGGAGCCGGCGTCGGCACATCGAACCAGGTGAGGTCTTCGCGAATCCGAGCCGCGTTGTCCCTGCCGAGCAGATATCGGCCGATCCTGTAGAAATGGCTCCTCATTGCCTGCCGGTCAGTCAACTGGCCGTACGGGATTTCGGTTACCTGATATTCCATCGCGCGTAGCTGCTCTCGGATCTGGCGGTCGCGCGCGGCAGTCTCCGGGTTACCATGCAGGTGTTCGCTCATGCCATCGAGGTACACACAAATCCCTGGCTCCTCACCGTCCGGATCGGCAAAGAAAAAGTCGGGCACAGTGGTGCCCAGCGGACGCCCAAGCTCGATCGGCGTTTGCGGCTCATATCCAGCCAGGCCGGCCCGATCGAACATTTCTTGGAGAATCCTTTCCGCCTCGTTCACGGGCATTTGGCGTGGCTCGGCCGCGGGCTGGCGCGCCGGTATGTCGTTGCTGAGTACGAGCGTATCGCCCCAGGCCCGCAACACCTGTGAGGCCACGTGCCGGTTGAGGTGACGGTGATACCAGGAGTTGCGGAAGTTCATCAGGCAATCCACGCAGGCGTCGCTGCACTGACTGGCGCAACCCTCGACTGCTTGCAATCCGGCGGCGATAACCTCCGGCCACCGATCAACCATCTGTGCAAGCAATCCGCTGCCGCCCGGCATTGGATCGTACAGTAGCCCATCGCACGCGTCCTGCCCCTGCTGGCCGATTACCAGGGGCTGAATGTCCTCCATCTCCATGTCGAGCACTTGGACTGCACCCTTTCGCAGGCCTTCCAAGACGCTGTGCGCTTCCGTGCGATCACGGAAGCCCTGTACAGAAATCGCATCGGAGATGACGTTCGCGTAGAACCCGATGTTGTCCACCGGCCTTCCGTGCCGTTGTTGGTGGTCGGCGCGGAAGTCCCGCAAGTCGGCGATCGACGCCAGTGGCGACCGGCTCTGGCCGCACACTGTGCAAACCGGATAGCCTAGAGTGCCGGTCCGAACCATGCCAGCGGGACCGGCATTGACCAGCCGCAGACGCACGGCCTTCCGATACTGCAAGTTGCGAGGTCCCCATGCGTAGGCCTGCCCCGGCCCATGCTGCGGCAACTCGTAACCGTAGACCGCTACCGGCATTTGGAACCGGTAGTCCTCCTCGTCGGAGATGTGGGAATTGTGCGGGAGGTCTGTATCGCAGACTGGCACAGCCGCGAGCATCGCTGCGCCTAGCGCAGCAACGCCCGTGCCTAGTTCGGCAACGGCCTCGTTTCCAACGTCTACCTGAAACTGCAACGGGCGGACAGGCTCCAGCCGGAAATAGCGGGCAACAAAACGATGACCGTTCGCATAGATCAGGTTGCCGGGAACGTACTCCCGCAGCGCGAGGGCAGTACTCCTTCGGAGTTCCCAGTCCCGCATTTCGTACGCGTACCGCGGGGCATGATGCGTGCCGACCACATAACCGGTATCCAGCCCATATCCAGGCAGAAAACCCTCAGCCGCCAGCACGGCGTACGTGTTCGTATCGTCGAACCCCTCAGCCTCCCGTCGGCTGCGGGTCTCAACACCCTTGAGACGCTTCACGAGCCGGTCACAACGGTCGCGAAGCGAGTCTTCCTCGGGGTCCAACGTCCCCCGCCTCCGCCGTTCCCGCTCCAGGCGCTCGAGCTGATCCAGGGCCCACTGGAGACGGCGCCGTAGGCGTTGCAGTACGCCGCCAAGCTCGCGCTCCATGCCGGTCACATAGGAATCAAGAACATCAGGGCTAGCGACATCGGCGTCCTCTGCGGGCCAGCTCTGAGTAAAGACGCGCATCACGCTCTCCGAAAGCATCGTGTGGTGCTTCGAGAGAATATCCCGCAACGGCTCCAGGTCGAACTCTTCCCGGCGAACCTCGCCAGTATCCAGGAATAGGTAGTCCCTTATCTGGTGTGGCAGACAAACTTCAAGCGCGCGGCGGATCTCGACTCGCACGGATTCCGACATGTCGCCGGATCGGGCCGCTGCGTACAAGACTGTCAGCACAACCGCATGCACATGCTTGCGAACCATGACCTCGTTCCGCAGGTTGAAGTTCGGTGGTTCAATGACCCCCCCGAGAAGCTTCATCGGGTCGGCAAAGTAAGCACGATCATGGCTGGCTGTCCGCGCATACGTCAGATTGCATGCCATGCGCTGTCGTCGCCCGGCACGCCCGGCGCGTTGCCAGTAGTTCGAAGGCAGGGGCGGAACATTGCGCATCAACACGGCATCCAGATCGCCGATGTCGACACCCAACTCCAGCGTTGGGGTGCAAGCCAAGGTGTTCACGCGATTGCCGGTGCCCTTGAAATCTCGTTCAATACGCTCGCGCTCCTCGGGCGGGATCTGAGCCGAGTGTTCCCGTGGCCGGACCATTTCGAAGCGCTCATCGAGCACCATAAGGTCATAGTCGTCCTGCTCTTCGCGCTCGAACACCACGGTACCGGTGCAGCGATTCACCATACAGATGTCGTTGGGCCCGAAACGGGAATGAGCGCGCCGGCAGGTCGTGCAGCGATAGACGCCTGTGTGCGCGTGCAACCGCAGCCGGTCGGCGTCGATCTGCATGGCTCCATCAGTGTCCGGGATGCGGTTTCCCCGGCCATTGCGCAGTGTGTCCGGCACGAGAAGGCGCAGTTCGCTGGTTAGGAGTTGCCACAGTTGCTCATAGAAATCCGGAATATCCGGTGCAGTCAATCCCCAACGTCGCGCGGCGTGATACGCAAGTGTGCGGCCGCTCGCCGATAGCCACGTCTTCACGTAGTTCGTGGCCGCACCGTTGAGACGGAGCGCCGCTGGCGGGGCATCAAAGTACGGAATGTAACCGTTCTGGACCTCCCGGTCACCCTCACGCCAGAATCGGCTGAAGATCCGGGACTCCGGGTCGTAAAGGATGCGCGAGCGGCGCGCCGAATCGAGCAGCCCCGCAACGCCGTCGCGCAGCCGCTCGGGTGTTGTGCCGATTCGCCCTGCCCAGTGCTGGAAGAACGGCAGCGCCGGATCCAGCCCGATATACTCCACGACGAATCTACCCCACGGTTCGAGGCCAATGCGCTGCCTCGGACCAGTGCCGATTTCGCGAATCACCTGAATGCGCAGAAATCGTTTTCTCTCAGCCGCATGCCGATGCCCAGCCGCCTCTTTGCGCTCGACTCGCCAAACTTCGGGCGCCAGCGCTCGGGACAGATCGTTGTCAGTTTCAAGCTGGTCGTCGAGAAAGCCTGTAAGATCGCCGATGGAAACGGGTGACTGTTGGATCCGCTCATACATTAGCGAACGGAGCCGATACCTCCGTGAGTGGTCCTGCATCCAGCCGGCCTGAAATGCGGCATCCTGTCGATTGTCGGTAAATACAAGGAGTCGCCTATGATCTGCATGGTGCACCATGCTTTGCGCGAGCACGTGGACGTCGGAGACGGTTAACGCGCGGACCGGGCGGGCGGGTTCACGGTAGCCGCTGGCCATCTGCCGCCCGATTGCGCCGCAGCCAACACACGAGGTCAGCCGACCGCCGCGGTCAGCCCTCTGTCTGACAGCATAGAGTTGGACCAGAGAATCGGGAATGCCACAAGCGTCGCAGCGGGGGACTTGGAACGGATGCAGTGCACCGCAGTGGCGGCAGAAGAAGAGCGGGACGGAGTTGCGCGGTATGCCCGGGAGAGCGGCGGGGTCGTCGTCATCGTAAACGACGAGCCCATCCAAGAGAACCACCCTGCTGCCACCATTAGCTTCGGATCGGGCCCGCCAAATCGTGCGCCCCTCCACGGCTTCTCCGCCGCCGGGGCGGCGATCCGTGAAAACGAAGTTGTCCACGTAATGTACGAAGTAATGCTGCCCGCATGTCGTGCAGGTAGTGACGGGCAGACGGAACAGATTCTCCGCTGCGGGAACGTCTTCCGGAGCGAGGTAAAGGCGAGGCTCAGCCGAATCCACCGGGAAAGTTACGACGGCGCCACCAACCCCCCGGATAAACCCATGAACCACGGGCCGAAGCAGCGAGCGATCGTCACTAAGGGCCGCCGCGCCTAGAGCCAGCCAGGTTAGGATCTCGGCCTCCGGCACCATTCGGCCCACACGTTCGCGCAAGTCGGCAGGCAGCTCGTTCAGCGCGCGAGGTGATGAGAGCGCCTGCGCTACCTGGTAAACCACCTCGTTAGAAGCCAGGATGTCATAGAGGCTTTCGCGCCAGCGCTGAGCGTCCAGCGTACGGTTCGTGACCACTTCCACAGCGTTCCGCAGATTCTCCAGCGGAGCTTCCGATTGAAGGTTCCCCTGCTGCTCAATTGCTTCCAACGCGGAGAGCACGGCATAAAGCTCCGCTTCGGGATCGCCCGCAAACGGAGGCGTTGTCCGTCGGTCGGTCGCCCAGACGTCTGCTTCGTACTGCTCCCGTACAATCGAAACCCTATTTTCTGGAACCCCGAAGAAGCGGGTGGCAAAACGGATGCTCAGCTCGTCTCCGCTGGATGGGTCTGCGATAGTTGCCGAGGTCCCGACGCATACCGTCTCGTTCGGTCCCCTGTTGCAGAATGTCCGAAGGCGTCGGATGAGGCAGGCCGTTTCCGCTCCGCCAGCGCCGACAAATGTGTGGGCCTCATCGAAAACCAGGAAATCCAGGCGCGCTCCGTCGAATAGCTCCGCGTCGCGCTGGCGTGTCAACAGAAGTTCAAGCTGCTTGACGTTGGTAAGCAGGATTCGCGGCTGGTGTCCGGCTACGCGCATTTCCTCACGGGAGGCGCATTCCTCAGCCGGATGAACCGGCCGGTTCTCGCCTGCTTGTTCCAGTTGACGCCGCCGGGCGAGGTAGTCCGCGCGTGACGAACCCTGAGGTAGCCGGACACCAGCGACATTGGAGCCTCGCTCGGGCGTCTTGCCGACGTACATGCCGAATGAAATTCCTGTGCCAGCCAGCAGTTGGCGCAGCCGCTCAAGCTGATCTTCCGCCAACGCGTTCATCGGATACACCAGCACGGCTACGATGCCCGCCGGCGCTCCGGCATCCCGCAATTCCAGGCAGCGGCTGATGATCGGATACAGGAACGCCTCGGTCTTGCCGGAACCCGTACCGGTTGCGATCAGTGTGGTCTTTCCGGCGAGAATCTCGCGTATGGCTTGTTCCTGGTGTGCCCGCAACTGTGGAAAGAGAGCCAAGTTGGGCATCAGCGGGTGCAGCACACCCTCGGCGGCGAGTTCGGATACCGACAGCCCATCCCGGAACGCGCGTGACAAGCTGATGTATGGACCCCGCAACAGCGGAGTGGAGCGGGTTTCCTCGATGTTAAGAAGGCGCCGCATCTGCCGGTGCAGTCGCTGGTCGGCGAAGGGATACGTCGTCAGCTGGTAGCGCAAGAAATCTCGAACTATGCGCTCTGTATATGCAATCGGGTTCAGCATTTGTCACTCGGTATAGCTGATCGGAATCTGGCCAGCGTCGTCTGTTTCAGATTCTTCGGGGTCGCCGTCGGGCGGCGCCGTTGGGATGATTTTCTCCAGCCACTCCGCGCGCTGGGCGCACTCCTCCCAGCTTTCTGCCGCGGTTTGCGCAGTCTGCCATTCGAGGAGCCGAGGGCCGAGAATGGAGGCGACTGGCTGAGCTTCCTGTGCACGGTTATCGCGTCCCAGATCGTAATCAGCGAGGCGGAGACTGTCTGGCAGTTCCCATTCATTGATGAAACGGTCGAACCCCATGGCTTGAAGATCTCGAAAGGCGACCAGCGATAGTACCGTGTGCCGTAATTCCGGAGGCTCTTCTTTGTCCACGCGCCAGAAGCCTTTCGGATCGAGGCTTCGAGAGAAATCATCATCCTTAATGTTATGGACTGGGTAGTCACAATCCTGCAATATTCGACGAAAGTCGCCGTCAGAAAGGCCATAGATATCTGCTACGGCTGCATCGAGCACGCAGCGAAGACGCAGTCGTTCATGAGGCGTCAGTGCGAGTCTAGCCCGGGACGCCACCACTTCATCGCCGAGTTGTGCTCTCAGTTGGAGCCACGTGCCGGAATTTCGCGGCTGAATGAGGTTCAAACGTGCGACAACGGACGAGACTTTTGGAATGCGCTTGTCCGTCGGGTCGGGGCACGCGCTCTCGAACAAGTAAAAGATGCTAAGGTTCGCGCCACCTATCCTCTGGCGAATGAGCCAGTCGTGAGCGAAGCTGACAAACAAGCCACCGAACGCAATCTGAGATGCCAGGTCATATTGTCGCACCGTAATCGCATTTAAGGAATGACCGAACGGACAACCTTCGACCAGGGACGCGATCGTTGTCCTTGCGTCCGTGGTTCGCGCCTGAACTCGATAAAGCAAACGTACCCCAGGAATTCGCTTCCTCGAGGCGTGATAAACACTTGCTAACATCAAGAACTGCGAAGAAGTTGCCTCACTAAGTCGGGCTGGTACAGCCCAGTCTCCTCGGTTAGCCGCAGTGGACATGTACGTCGCTGCGGAAGGTAGTAGTGGCGCGATCATTACACCCTGATACACCGGCAAAGCAACATCCTCGATGTCAGCCAAGTCAATGGAGCGCAGCGAGTCTGCCGACGGGACGACGCCTGGCCCTTCCTGTGGCTTCGCCGTTCGCCATCCGCCACGAAGCCAGTTTCCAAATAGGTCCCGCACAAAACCGGCGCCCTCAACAGTGCTCAGCCGCTGGAAGGCTCCAGACCGAACGTCATCGGTCATGTGGAACTCACGTTTACAGGTAATGTTCCAACTCCGGGGCGTGCCGGAGCCCAGTAGCGCACCATTGGAATACGCCTTTTCGAAGACCGAAAGATCGCGTTCGCTGCGGATCTCAACAATGGCCTTGGAAAAAGGGCTGAACCGAACCACTCGGTCCAGGGGGTAGGCCATTGAGTGTTTCTCAGCGTCTTCCCAGTCAGCCGCCAACCGGCGCATGAATGCCGTCTGAATGATATCGGTCCTATTGCCCTTCTGGACGACTATCGGTGCGAACTTGAAGGATCGATGAATATCGAAGATGCCATCTCGATTTTCGAATCCGAAAAGCCATTCCCACCGACTCTGGTTAAGGACCAACTCACGAAGTTGCGTCGATCCCTTGTCAGAGTACATGCCGGAAGGAAGCAGGAAACCTAAACGACCATCACTCTTTAGTAGGCGATATGCCGCTTCCAGAAACATCTTGTAGCTATTTAGGTCGGCCGAGCCTTGATGGCGGAAAATGTGATCAGCGTCAGCATATCCGATTCTGTCGTGGCGGAGGCTCTGCCACTGGCGGTGCAATCTAGCGCTGTCCGCGAATCTGTTGCCAACGGCAAATATCCATTCCTCCTCGCCGTCTTTCTTTAGATGGGTGTAATCGCCAAACGGCTGCCCCACATGCCTCACCCAGTTGGCCAAAGCCTTCAGCCGGGCGCGCTCGGAGAGCCAGTCGTTCTCGATTCTTGAGTCTGCCTTGAACAGTGCCTTCTGCTTAGCTTCTGCTTCTGCTTTTCCGTACCCGCGGTAGAGGGGATCAAGATTCGAGAAAAACTCTCTTGAGTTGGGTTTCTGAACCTCCCATGGAGGATTGCCAACGACCGCGTCAAAGCCGGCCCGCTCGCCGCCGAAGACGTCGGGGAACTCTAATTCCCAGTGAAAGAACTGGTACATTCCGCCGAGATTGCGCAATCGGCACACCTCAGACAGCGCCACCTCCGGTGGCGCAACGAACGCTGTCGGGAGGGGTGCCGTGTCTAAGCGGTCGCCGGGCCAGAACCAAAGCGCGCACCAAGAATCAAACGCTAGTTTGAGCCGTTGAAACGATGGATCGGCCTGTATTTGGTCGTACAATTTCCGGCGCTCCTCCACTTCGTGCACTGGCAGTTCATGCATCTGTTCCAGCAGGCGCATAGCCTCGTCGTGGACCTGGGCCGGCGTCCGGGCATCCTGGACGAACTCGAAGCTTGATTGCTTATTGAACGCGATGTACTTCAGGAGATTCGGCTTTACTTGGACCTTCAGACGGGCGGCGATGGCTTTCGTCCAGTTCGGCCGGGACTTGTCGATGGCCTTGTGGTCCTTGTCGCCGCCCTCACGAAGCCAGGCGGTGGCCGGGTAGTCCTCGAATCGATCAAACCAACAACCCACCAGTGAATTGCCCGTCTTGATTTTGTGGTCGAGGAAACCGAAAGGCAGTTCGCGATCAATCGTCTCGATCCACAGCGCCATGCGTCCGAGTTCGACCGCCAGTTCGTCGATATCAACCCCGTAAAGGCAGCGTTCCACGACATATCGGCGCAGACGGGCCTCCAACCGCTCCTCCGCGTCGGGCTGGGCGGCAGGAACGGGTGCAGTTTCGTCAGTTATTCTTTCGGCCTTCCATCCATCGGCGATGCGGCAGATCCACTCGCCCGGCCGTTTCCCGACACAGTCGTAATGGTATAGGCTAGCGAGCAGTTTTTCCGTCAGGTATCGCAGCGCCGATATCAAGAACGATCCGGAGCCCATGGCCGGATCGCAGATCTTCAAGGCGAGAATCTCGTCCGGCTTGCGCGGCGTGCCGTCGGGCAACAAACAGAGCGGCTGGAGAGTCCGGCGGACTGTAGGCGCCGCCAATTGCGGCCGCGTGTAGAAGGTGCCGGAGCCCTTCCGCGTGTTCCCGAACCGAACCAGGTACCACTCGTCCGGACGTTTGATATCGAAGACCTGCCGGGCACGGGACCGCGCTTCCTCTTCGTACTCCTTGAGCCTCTGGGGGGTCTTCTTGCCGCGGATGGCCTTAACTATCTTCGCCATTTTGACAGCCTTCACCGCGAACTCGAAGACCTCCGCATGCAGGGCGTCTGCCACGGAAAGGGGCGTCTGCTCTTCCACTATTTCGGATTCAGCTTCGGTCTCGCTCTCATCGGCCGCGGAATCGTCCTCATCCTCGTTCTCCTCTTCCTCGTCTTCAGACACCTGCAGCTTGGACTTTTGCTTCAGCTTGCCGAGCAGAGCTTCGAGATCCTTGTCCTGCATCTCGCGCAGCCTGCTCCAGGGGAGGACGGGATAGTCGCCCATCCGGAGAATGATAATCGGGTCGTCCCCGACGCGCTTCAGATTAAACGCCAGCAGGCCTTCGTACAGGATGCCGATGTACTCGGTGTCCATAGCCGAGAAATCCACTGGTACTGGGAAAGGTCGCGCGCCTCGTCTCTGACGGAGCTTGGCGTATGTCTTCGTAAGAAGCGCCAGGATCTCCTTCACGTCTAGATCCGATGGGGCGTCGCTGGCCTCGAACGCCGCGATGGCGTGATCCACCGGTTTGTTTGAATTGGAATCGCCCGGCTCAAACAGCCGCCCGCCGTAACTGACGACCGGGAATTGGCCGTGGTCGGAGCCTTCATATAGGAGGTGAAAGAGGGCAACGAGGCGCGGCCAGGCGGAGTGCGATTCTCGGAGAGTATCTTCCGCCGCGTGTTCTAGCTGCTCGCGCAGTCCCTGGATGCCGTAGGAGCCGTGGTAAACGGGCTCGCTGAGCGGCAGCAGTTCACGCCCCTCGGCAAACAAAATGACCACGCAACGCATCACGAGCCGGGTGGCGGCAAGGTAGACGTCATTATAGGTTTCGCGCTTCTCGCCCGCTGCAAGCCGGTCGAGGACCGGAGCGAGAGACTGGATGAGTTTCTCCACTGCTTGCCGCGCGCGCTCGCCCAGCGCGGAAGAAAGATCCGCCTCGCCGCGGCGCGAGTCGAGGATCGCGGTTTCCAGCCGGCAGCGCTCCCCCGACGCCGCAGGCGTGACTGCGTCGCGTCCCAGCAAATGCCGGAGGGCTTCCACCTGTGGACCAGGCTGACCGGCAGCAAACCAGAGCGTCGTGTCCCACTCGCACCACGCGTCGTAGTTCTCGCCGGCATGGATAAGGCGCCATTGAGAACCGGTGGTCAGAAGCGCGACTTTGGATCTGCCGCTCTGGCGGAGCCACTCCACTACCCGTGAGACTATTTGCCGTCCGCGGCCTATGCCGATCCGTGGAGGCTTCTGCCCGCCAGTGGGTCCAACGAAGCAGCGCGTGTCGAACACCGGAAGGGTGGCGCCGTTTGGGCCAGTCCAGACCCGGCGGGGGCGGATGCGCTCTTTCGTTATTGCGGCATGCGACCAGGCGGTCCCGGGGTTCTTATCCCAGAAGTGGGACTCAAGACCGAGAACATCTTCGAGAACGGTGTCTAGCAGCGGCCCAAGCGCCGCGTCGCCTTCCTCAATGCGCGTTACGGCACGGCGGAGCTTCTCCGCTAGACCCTCGGAGAGCGGCGGCAGCGTGCCCAAGAAATGTTCTTCGAGTTGACCAGGGCCGATCAAAAGACCGCCATGATTGAGGTATTCCCACCAGGACGGAATCGCGCTCACTGGCCCACCTGCGGCAGCCGGATCTCGACCGCGACTGGGAAGGCCTGCACACCGCCCGGCCGTAAAGTGTAACGAGCCGGCAGGAGACGCTCGGTAACTCGGGTTTGCTCCCGGTCCAGATACCCACGCAACTCCTCATACCGTTCCGTGCGTATTTTCAACTCCTCTTCGAAATTCGCCTTCTCGAATTGAAGCTCGCGCTGACGCTCGTCATCGAAGAGCCGCCCTTGTGCCAGGGCTCTCTCCCGGCGGTCAATCTCGCGGCGCAGCTTTTCGAGCGTGTTCTCACGCATCTGCCGGCTCACCTCGTTGATGCGCAGGCGAAAGCGTGCCTTCTCATCCTTCAGCGCCGTTTCGCGTTCTACGGCGAGCGAAGCCTTGATAACTGTTTCGAGTTGCTCGCGATGCCGCTTCATCCAGTCGCGAAGATCGCCGGATGCGTCTTCCCAGATTGTCCGGGCTGATGTGATTGCCAGATCCGAAGTGTCCGGCCGAGCTTGTGCCTCTTCGGATGGCGGTAGGTGAGGCAGTTCGGGCCCCAGCTTGCCCGCGACGAAAGGGAGTCGTACCGTTCTTATCCATTGATGGACTGTCTCGCGCAGCTCGTTGACGGCCAATTCCTCCACGTGCAGCACGACCAGAGCTTCCATTCCTTGGGGTAGGGGTGCGCGCGCCACTGTCCACCGTGTTGCGCCCTCTGGCCCCGGCCTGTATCGCCGGCGTGCGAATGCGGCAAGCGCGTCACGGAACAGCGGATGCCCCAAGTGAAGTAGCTTGGTGTCTTTGGAAGGCCGAAAGACGGTACGCCCGTCCCGGGTATGAAGAAAGAACTTCGGGTCGAAAACGATGTGGAGCAAGGACCCGGTCCCATACCGGACGCGTCGCCTGAGATTCTCGTCAACACTGGTCTGCCAAGCCCGCGGGTGGTCCGTCAGACGCATTCGTCCACGAGCGTCAGGGCCTTCCAAGCAACCCCTGCCGGCTTCCATCCGGAGGGCAACGCTCATGGTATCGCGGAGAGATTCTGGGCTAACGTCCAGTTCCTTTCGAAGCAGCTCCAAGCGATCGAGCGCTTTTCCCCCAGCTTCGAAATCCTGCACCCGCTCCACCTGGGCGCGGCCGCGGTTGATCTTGACGGCTTCGTCGGCGTCTGCGATCACGGCATCCGTGTCGGCCATTTCGATGAACCGCCGCTGGAACGCCGCGTCGAACACCTCAGCCACGCTGCCGAGATCTTCGCGAATTTCCTCTACCTTGCTGACTACATAGCCCAGGAACCGCAGATCGGCGTCATCGTCGCTAGTGAAGTGATGCACAAAGACGTCGCGCGCCTGTCCATGGCGGTCGAGCCGACCGTTGCGTTGCTCGAGCCGTGAAGGGTTCCAGGGGATTTCGTAATGAAGAAGTAGCCGGGCGGTTTCCTGGAGGTTCAGCCCTTCACTAGCGACGTCCGTGGCTATGAGCACGCGCACTGGGTCGTCTGGGTCGTTGAAGGCAGCCTTGATCTCTTCGCGCTCGTACAGGCTGCTGTCACTACCGTACAGGACGCGCAGGGCGCCATCGCCACGGTACTTCTCCTTGAGTCGCCGCTCCAGATAATCCAGGGTGGTCTTGTACTCCGTGAAGACGATCAAGCGCTCATCCGACCGCCACTGATTGTCGCGGCGCACGTGCTCGTCGATCAGTTCGCAGAGGCGGTCGAAGCGCGCGTCGGACATCGGGTCGGTGATCGCATCGCTGCCGGGCCTGAGTCCCAGCGCTGCAAGGCAGTGGTCAATCTCGGCGATTTCCTCCTTCAGGTCATCGAGCAAAGGGCGAAGCCAAGCCCCAACCGTACGGACTGCATGGAGATTTCTGCTTTCCATTTCCCGATCGTCGGTTGTGGCTTCCGCTGCCGCGTTCTGAGCCGCCCGGACCTCGGTGGCCAACACGTCGGTTGTGTCTTCCGTCCCCTGCTTGAACCGGAACCAGGAGTCGGCAAATGTGTGTGGGCAAGAAAGTAGGCGTTTTGACAACACCTCGACCGCGAACGCTCCCGCCAACTCCTCTTGCCGGTGCTTGCCCGCAATGAGGCGCTTCACGGCCTTTCTGAATTCTTCGGCAGCGGCATTCAACTGCAATTCGGCCTTGCCGAAAAAGAGCGGGAGGGGCTTCGGGAATCGCTGAGAGAACCTCGGAACGCGGCCAGCATCCAGGTCGTATTGGATGATCTCCTTCTTCAGCCGGCGTAGAAGGACGTCGGGAATGCGGGCGCGCTGATCTGCCTCGAATTCGCTTGTCTGGCTGAAGCGGACGGGATCGAGCTGCTCCAGCAGGCCGGAAAAGCAGCGGGTATGCCCGTTGTGCGGCGTAGCCGTTAGGAAGAGCTTGTGCTCAAAATAGGGCGTGATCCGGCGCAACATCTGGGCGAGATCGCTGTCGCGGCCGCTAAAATTCGAGGGCATCAGGTTGTGAGCCTCATCGACAACCAGCAAATCCCACGGAAGCTGCGCCTGGACCCCCGAGTCGCGGCACGTGGTCAGGAAGTTCTCGAGAATGTCGGGCTGCTTCAGATAGTGATAAGACGTGATGATCCTGGAACTCGCGCGCCATGGGTTCGCGTACAGGCCAAGTTGCGATCGGAGCTTCTGGGTCTGTTCCCGGTCCACCATATCGAAGCGGAGGGCGAATTTTTCCAACATCTCCTGCTGCCATTGGAGCCGAAGCGAAGCCGGGGTGAGGACGAGGATCCGCCGGATGCGGCGGCGGATGAGCAGCTCGTGAAGAATGAGCCCGCCCTCGATCGTTTTGCCCAAACCGGTGTCGTCGCCAAGGAGGATTGACACGCGAGGCATGGCCAGCGCGTGGAGCAAAGGCACCAGTTGAAAGTCGTCAATTTCCACCGCACCGAAGACGGGCGCGGTAATGGCCGCGTACTCGGAGCGTTTCAGGCCTGCAGGATCGAGAAATGGCGTTGTCGCGCTCCAGCGGGAAGCGCGCACGAGCGCGTGGAAGTCCGCTGCCGGCATGGGCTGACTGGCGTCAACCCTCGGTAATTCGCGGGGCTCCCAAGCAGTCGCTTGGGGTTCGAGCTCCCAGATGAGGTTGTCCTCGGCGGCGCCGTGGTGGTCCAGGTATTCCACGCGCACAAGATGGAGGTCCCCCTTGTGGCCGGGATGCGCATCGACGTGGGCTATCCAACCGACGCGATTCCGCACTCTCGCCAGCATGCCGACCTGGGGCATGACGTCGCTCTCTGTAGCCATGTCGTGAGCCTCCATGATAAGACACGGCTCCGTCCGAGTGGAGCCACCTCCTCCAGCAACTGCCACAGACAGCCATCGCGGTGCACACTCGAACCGTAGATTTCTGCCGCAGCGACCGGAGCCTGCGAGACCTGTCGTGATTGCTTTCTAGGTGCTTTGCCCTGTACCGGAATTGCGGCAGAGAATGGCGGACGGAGCTTTGCGAGAACCACAGTATAATGATGAATTCGCCACCCAGTGTAGCTGCGCTGCGAACATAATGACCAAGCTTGCAGAGAACGTGCTCAGGACCTTGGACGAGTGTGTTGAGAGGGATCATCCAACATTATCGACCGAACGAGGGAGCCTCTACGTATCATGCGAGGTTCCTGCTGCCTGTATCGTGCTCACCATTCCTGTGAAGGCCTATATGGAATTCCTGATTGCGCTTCCAGATTCTGCGCGACCGCATGGTCACGAAGTCATTGTTGCCGCCGGGAGACGCTTCCAAATCGTGCTTTTCTCACTGGGAGGTCTGTCGATTGAGAACGAGAAGGTCAGGCTCGGTCGACGCATTGTCACGGTCATATAAGACGTCAAGTTTGTAGGCCGGGGCAAGTTGAATGAGCAGACGCATATTCGTCGTGCAGCTGAAAGCTTTGATCGCACAGGGGGAGATTTAGTCGGGCGTGGAGGCCATAGGAAAGTGCTAAAGAGGCAGCGGATGTTGGAACAGATTTCAGCGGCGAGGGAAAGGGCGAATCAAGTCAACGGCAATGCCCCCCTTAACTTCGTGTCGCAGCCCAGATGTTCGCTTCAGGTTGTCCAACTCGGCCGCGAGCTCCAACTGCAAACTTCAGAGGATTGGGCCGAAAGAGCGCAGGCGGGTTGGAAGGTCGAAAGGTTGTGCGGCCGCCATCATGAGAGGGGGTCCGTCAATTTTGCACCGGTTCGGAGCAAATAGGTCAGACCCGCTGTGTAGAGGAGTTCCCCAATCAACTCGCCGGAAACTGCGGGAGGTGACCACTCGCAGTTTCCGCCGTTGCGACAGAGAATCGGCAGAAATGCGAGGTCTGGCTGGTAGCAAAACTGCGACCGGCGCTGGCAAATGTGAATCCTGGAATACCAGACTGTTCCTGCAGTCACGCCACGTCGCCTGCCGGAATCCATTGATAATACAATATGTTAGCCTTAAGGCAGGTTTTGGCCTCCGGAATGCCTTGTGCACTGGCGGAGTCAGTGTACATGTCGGCGTTGCATATGAGCTGCGACTGCCGGAGAAATGGTTTGGGAAGGAAAGGGGTTACGTTATGACGCACGGATTCAAACGCAGGCAGTTCTTGACCTTGACCGTGAGCCTAGCGGTCGCAGCAGTCCTCACGGGGTGCGGACAGCAACAGCAAGGTGCCACAGCGAGGGAGTCGGTCTTCGACCGGGTGATGCGGACCAAGAAGATCCGTGCCGCTTGGCTGACATATCCGCCGGCCGCCATGAAAGACACAGTCACCGGCAAGATGTCTGGCACCTTCGTGGAAGCGCTTGAAATGATCGGCAAGAACCTGGGCGTTCAGATCGAGTGGATACAGGGCGAAACTCCGTGGGGGAATCAGATTGAGGGACTCAATGCCGACCGCTACGACATTGTCGGATCTCCGGTATGGGCAAACTACACCCGAGGTACCCAGACGACTTTGTCGGCGCCTCTCTATTACAGCGGCATCGGAATTTACGTCAGGCAAAATGATGCCCGCTTCCCGAACGATTGGTCGGTAGGAACCATGAGTCAGCGCAACAGGCTCCTTAACGATCCAAGCGTCAGAATTGCAACGATAGATGGCGAGACGGGTGATCTCATCGCTCGGACTCAGTTTCCGGCGGCCAACCGCGTCTCATTGCCTCAAAATGCGGAGATCTCGCAACTCCTCTTAAACATCTCAGGCGACAAAGCGGACGTGGCCTTTGTCGAGCCTTTTTTTGCCTTTGAGTATTTGAAGAGCAATCCCGGAACTCTAAAGAACATCGCTGACAAAGTACCCATTCAAGTACTCGGCAACTGTTACATGATGAAGGCAAACGAATGGCAATTCAAGCAGATGATGGACGTCGCTATTGGGGTCCTTCAGAATAGCGGAGTCATCGATGCGTTACTTGAAAAATACGAAAAGGCACCAGGCCAGTTCTACCGAGCAGCGCTTCCGTATCGTTCTATTCCAGACGCTGCTCGCTCCGCATCTGGGAAGACAAAGTAGTGTAAGGATAGTGAGGCTGGAGTCAAATGTCCGCCTTAGAGATCATTGTGAGCTATCGCCAGGAGTTTTTGCGTGGGCTTCAAGTCACGCTTCAACTCTGCCTCATAATCTGGTCAATTGGCATCCTGGCAGGTACGGTCATTGGGGTGGCGGGCGCGCACTGGAAGACTGTCATCGGCCTTCCCTCGCGGGCCCTTTCCTTCGTGCTATCTGGGGTGCCAGTCCTCGTGTTTCTGTTCTGGTTGTACTATCCACTCCAGTATGCACTTGGCGTTGACATAAGCCCCTTCAAAACCGCGGCAGCGGCCCTATCTATTGTAAACACTTTCTTGGTGGCCGACCTGATTCGGGGCGTGCTGCTGGAGTTTCCTGATCAGTACCTGATGGCGGCCCGCGTCTGCGGCCTGACCGACCGGGAGACGGTACTGCGGATACAGCTACCGATCGTTGCCAGGCAGGTGTTGCCGAATCTGTTGTTCGTCCAAGTGGGAATGCTTCAGGCTACTTTGTTCGCAAGCTTGATTTCAGTCGAAGAGATCTTTCGGGTTGCACAGCGGATAAACTCCGAGGTCTATCGACCGATACAGATCTATACAGCTCTCGCGTTCTTCTTTTTGGTGATTTGTTTACCCTTGCATGGGTTAGCTCACTATCTGAAACAACGCTTCACTCGAAATCTCTCGGAACGCTAGTGTCAGGACGGCTCAGATGCTGATTGGACAAGGCATTCGTAAAGGCTATGGTGGACTGGAGATTCTGCACGGAATCGACCTCTCTCTGAGTCCTGGAAAGATCACTGCGATACTCGGACCGAGCGGCGGTGGGAAGAGTACGCTTTTGCGCGCGCTTTCGATGCTGGATGCTCCGGACTCGGGTTCTGTCGAAGTTGACGGAGTAGAGTATTTTTTCCCGAACAATCGCAAGAACGGGATTCAGCCGCCGTGGCCGGCTCTCACGGTCGTGTTTCAGCAGCTGTTTCTTTGGCCCCATCTCACCCTTCGGCGGAATATTACACTGCCACTCGAAAAGCTCAGCGCAAGATCGAGCGGTGCTGCAGAGGAAGCAGACCAGGAGGTCGATGAGCTCTTGGAGCTATTTGAGATGAGCGAGCACGCTGACCGATACCCGAACGAGGTGTCTCTAGGACAGCGTCAGCGAGCGGCTTTCATCCGAGCGGTTGTCCTTCACCCGAAGTACTTGTTGCTTGACGAGATTACATCGGCCTTGGATGTCGAGCATGTCAGCAAGATCCTTGAGCACCTCAAGGTACTTAGGGAACGGGGCACTGGCATCCTGCTGGTGACGCATTTGATTGGCTTTGCGAAGAGCGCGGCGGACCAGATCATCTTCATGGAGAACGGCCGTATTGTCGAGAGTGGCGACAAGTCACTGCTCACCACTCCGAAAAACGAGCGACTCATGAAATTCTTGTCGCTAGTGGAGACAGCACTGTGAAGGAAGTTGAAGAAGAAACTCTCGGGGCTCTCGTTAGACTGACGTTCGAAGCGTTCCGTGCTGAATGTTCGCCGTCAGAGACTGAATCTTCAGCTCTTGATCGTCTTCCGGCTATTGACGAACTCAGAAAAGCCGTAGAAGCGAAAGACTTGAAGTGGCTTTTGCCCATGGTTCACTCTGCGCCGGACGCCACAGCTGGCCTCGCGTGCAGCCTCTTGCGTTATCTCATTGACGAGCCCGGCGTGGCGCCGGCCATGATGGAACGGTGGAACGCCGCGTCGCCCTATCTCAAGAACAGGCTCATGTGGCGGTTGCTTGAATATGCGCAGCTCAAGTTGGAATGGCACGACCGCTTCCTTGAGTTCGTCCTCGATAGCTGGGATGTGTTCAACGAATTCAACATGCGGTTCTATGGTCAGTCCGAAGAAGCAGTAGCACGGGTTCAACAGCGCCGGAAGGCTTCACCGGCGCAGAAGAAGTGGGTCTACTGGCTATCTTTGCCTAGCGTACTTGATAACCCGACCCGACTGGCGGAGTTTCTCCGAGAGGGACTTCAGAGTGGTGATGACTTCTCCAAAAAAGCCATCCGCGCTTATCAGGAGCGGATCGTGGACCAATAGAGGCATCTTCAGAAAGGAGACGGCAATGACGTATGACTTTCTGCGTTCCGACTTTGTCGCGGACGCTCTTGTGAACAACTTCGAACAGGGCCGGTTCCCGGATGACGGGCAGGCCCTTCTGTTCGACCGGCGCTTCATAATAGACGGTCTTCGATCACGTCTGTCTCCTACATTCGTGCCGAAGTTGATGCGCATTGTTAACACCCAAGGCGGGGCCTCCGCTGGTCTCGGAGCAGCATTGCTTCGACCGTATGTCAATGCACCCGAGGTTCGCGAGGCGTTGCAGAGGCGATGGAAATCAGCCAGCCCGTACCTTCGCAATCGTCTGATGTGGCAACTCCTGAGCAACCGCAATCTGTCGCCGTATTGGCAGGAGACCTTCCTTCACTTTCTGATCGCGGATTGGGAAGTGTGTCGCGACTTTCATTATGCCTTCTACGGTCCCCGCGAGCAAGCACTCGACCGATTCCTCCACCGCTTGGGAGATCCGGCTCTCGCTGACGGCGAGAAGTGGATTTATCTGTGTTGCGCCTTGGGGGAGGTCCGAGATCGGAACGCAGCGGACGTTCTGATTAGCCTTGGCTCAACAATGGGGACGTTTGCGCACCGGCTCACAAAAGCTCTGGTTGAGAGGATTTTCGCCAGCAGTGAAACCGCTCCCAGGGAGCACCGAAGCCCAGACTTCGAGCAGGATCGCCCCGGACTTGGCTTCGCAGCAGATGCGATTGCCAGCTCCCTTCGGCAGGGACATGTTCCCACTGAGCAGGATGCGGACTGGCTCAACCGGTTGCCGATTGTCGACTGTCTGCGCAGCCGAATGACTGAGGATGACCTCCAGTGGATCTGGCCGGTCATCGAGAACGAGTCGGGCGAGCGATTCGGTCTCCACCTGAGTCTTGTGCGAATGTTCACGACTCGTCAGGATGTCCAGCAAAGGCTTCAGCAGCGTTGGCAGACGGCAGATGCATTTGGAAAAGCTCACCTGATCTGGAGGATCCTGGACGACCCTCAACTTCCCGAAGCATGGCACCGGAAACTATTCGGATTCGTGCTGAACGATTGGGAGGAGTTCCAGAAGGTGTCCTTGAAGTTCCTAGGGACACCGAGCAACGTAGTCCAACAGTCACTGAAACGCATAGGCGACATCTCCTTTCCAGACTCCAAGAAATGGGCATATCTGTGTCGGGTGCCGACGGTTTCGGACGACCCCGAGGCCGCCAAAGCCCTGGTAAACTTAGGGCTGTTGATGAGAGATGAATTCACGAAGGAGGTCGCAGCCGAGTTGTTGAACAGATTCTCTGGCAAACCGAGAGCCGCTGCGGCAGCATGAACAGGTGGGAATGCAAGGAGGCGATCGCCGTCCTCGGGGCTGCGGCGCGGTTCACCGAGGCCCAGATCCTTTCAGGCTTCCGAGTCGGGATAGAGATTGCGAGGCAACATCGCAATCTGGTCACCGGCGCAACTCTTGGTGTGCCGTACGCTGCGGCCATCGGCGCTAAGCTCGGCGGTGCCGTGGTGGTTGGCCTTTCTCCTGCCGCAAGCCGCGAGGAGCACATTGGCCGGTACAGGATGCCTTTAAATTACTTGGATGTTGTGGTTTACACCGGCATGGGACTAGAGGGGCGCAACCCTTTGAATGTCCGGTCGGCGAAGGGTGCGATTTTCATCGCCGGGGAGTTTGGCACTCTGGGCGAGTTCTCCGCGGCGTGGACAACGGGAAACAATGTCTTGGGAGTGCTCGAAGGAGTTGGCGGCATTTCGTCATACATTCAGGAGATCACGGCGAGGGTTCAGACAGACTACGGGAGCGTGGTGCTGTACGACTCTGATCCGGAGACTCTTGTGCGGCGGGTTTGTGAAGAGGTTGACAGGCGCAGTGGGCTGACCGATCACGCAGAAGCTGCCGGTGGCAACGGCGGCGACGTGATGAACATAGTTAAGAAATACCTTGAGGGCAATCCGACGTGCATCAAGGTGGAAGCCGGCAAGTTGTGAAAGTGTCCGCGGGAGAATACCAAGACTGGGCGTGCATTGACTATCAGCCAGCTATCGCTGAGCTCTCCCCTCTTGTTGTGCCTGAGCACTTGCCCGTGGGCAGCAGGGCCCTGGATGTGGGCTGCAATAAGGGGGGCGTCTCTCTGTTTCTTGCCCAACACGGCTTAAACGTCCTCGGTATCGATATCAATCCCGCGGCGATTGAAGAGGCCAAGCTTCGAGCTACAAGAACCGTTATCCCGGGCTCAATCGACTTCAGAGTTGCAGATATCCTTGTTGATCCTCCTCCCGGACCCTTCGACATCGTTCTTTTGGTTCGAGTCCTTACCTGTTTCCCTGAGGTTGCAACTCGGGAGACCCTCCTGAAGCGGGCTGAAGCGCTGATTGGACCTTTAGGCTATATCTACATTCACGACTTTGTGCTGTCCCCCGAGAACGAGAACTACCGCTTGCGATATGAGGCTGGGGCGCGTCTGGGATGGCGCTATGGCAACTTCTCAGTGAAGACGTCGACCGGGCAGTTGCTGTTCATCGCGCACCACCACTCTGAAGAGGAGGTCGCTGGGATAGTCTCCCCCTATCAACGCCTACACTTCAGCATTCACGAATCCCTGTCCATGAATGGCAATGCTTGCCGCATGTTTGAATTCTTGGGCCGGAGGCCAGAATGACACGACGTGATCGATCCAGGCCGCGAACAAACGCGATTGTCTATGATCAAGATCGATTAGAAGGAGTTGAGAATTGAAGCTCCGCGCAAACCAGCAGGTTGTGCCGAACCTGTCGCTTGACCTGAAGATTGCACAGTACCAACGGCTGGAGGCTTCACCTGAGATGCAGGCAGCCGCTGCGATCTTTGAGCAGAGGTTCTCAATAGAGTTTGGGACCTTGACGCACATGTCCGAGGCGGCGTTGGCCGACCTGCACCGCCCGCCAGCGGATGGTCCGGACTTGCTTGAGAGCGTTTCAGTCGCTTCTGCCAGCGATCCGTCTGTGTTCGCGGATATCGGAGTACTCACAGAGGTTGCGAACAACCGTGGAGCCTCAGTCGCCGACCGGCGCCGATACTTTGCCGCCCTCAGATCGATTTACGCGAAGCTTCCGCGCAAACCGATCCAGGATCGGGAGGATCCGAACACGCTCTTCGTGGGCATCGAACGAGAAGGCCGGATTCTGGCAGAATCGTTGAATTGTCTACCCGAGGGCCACAGTATCCGCCCACACGCTAAGCGCGTCTGGTTCGATGATGGACTTCTGGTTGGATTCACGGGCATTCCACCCTTACCGACTTTTGGTCACTGCAGCGTGATCGACGGTGCGATTGCGAGCGGATCGACATTGATTGCCTTGATGGAGCATCTCCAAGCCGTTGTCCGTTCCTTCCGAATCTACTCTGCTCACGCAGCGTGGGAGGGACTTCGAGCGATAACTAGGTACGCGGCCCTGACCGGCTTGGATCTAGAGGTCATGGTCGGTCATGTCACGAGAGGCATTAACAGCCACTACTACGCAATCCTGCCGAACGACCCTAGTCGGGCTGTGGTGGGCGATCTCGGGGATACCATCAGTGGGCTTGAGCATGGATGAGAAGGAGCGGCTTGTCATTGCGGCCGACGCTCTTACGAGCACCAGCCCGAGCATGAGGCTCACGGCAAAGGTGCTTAACTACTTCGATGTTGCGGGGAAAGGGTCTTCTCTTCAGACAGAGGTCATGGCGGGCGTCTCGACCTTTCTTGCTCTTTCCTATATTTTCGTTGTCAACCCGGCGATCCTGGCACAGGCCGGTATGAACAAGAGTGCCGTTTTGTTCGCCACAATCATCACTTCAGGCCTTGCCACGCTCGCCATGGGACTGTGGGCTCGACTCCCATTCGTGCTCGCTCCCGGCATGGAGATGAACGCTTATGTCGCCTTCTTCGTAGTGGGCGCACTCGGCTTCACATGGCAACAGGCATTGGGGGCAGTGTTTTGGTCTGGTATTCTGTTTATTCTGCTCACTGTGACGAAAGTACGGGAGAAGATTATCGACGCTATCCCGGAACGGATGAAGTCCGGACTCTCTCTCAGCGTTGGTGTTTTTCTCGCCCTGGTTGCCTTCAAGGTCGCCGGTCTGCTCCGCTATGATGGTGTCAAACTAGTCGGGCTCGGTGACTTCGCGAGCACGAGGGCCTTGGCGCTATACGTTAGCCTGACTGTGGTGCTGCTCCTCGACAGATTTCGGGTACGAGGCGCCGTGATAATCAGCATCCTGTGCACCGCGGGCCTCTGTCATGCACTGGCAATAGGCAACGATCCAGTGCGAGCGGCTGAGATCTCTAGTGCGATGTTCGCTGGTATCGGAAAGCTCGATCTGGCAGCCTCGCTCCAGCCCAAGATGCTTAGTGTGATCCTGGTCCTTTTCCTGATTGACTTCTACGGAAGCGTCGCCAAACTGATCGGCTTGAGCATGAACACTACTATCGCATCAACCGGCAAGTTACCTAGACTCCGCCAGGCGCTTCTGATTGACGGTCTGGCCACGACAACCGGCGCAGCGCTAGGTACCTCCAGCTTGACTGTATACGTGGAGAGTGCAGTCGGTATCGGCGCTGGTGGGCGCACTGGTTTGACGGCAATTGTTTGTGGCGCTCTGATGCTGCTTTGCTTCGGACTCGCTCCGATACTTCACTATGTTCCGGTGGTGGCAACAACAGGAGTGTTGGTGTTCGTTGCGATCAAATTGGTACCTGCTCGAAAAGAGATAGCGTTTTTCGGCAGGCTAGATCTGGTTGTCCTGGCCCTCATGCAGTTGGTCGTGCTATTTTCATTCGCGCTCGACCGGGCGATGCTCGTTGCATTCTCCATTTACCTGCTTAGCGACCTCAAGTCAGGCCGAAGGGTTCAGCCGGCTCTATTGTTCTCGTCTATATTGTTATTGATTGGCGTCGCACTTCAGATGTAATGCCTTTTGAGGAGGGTATGCCGCACAATTCTCTTTGGCGTAGCGAATCCACGATTCGCCAACGCCTCAATAGCGCGCTCCGTGCTACCCCTGTGAAATCACCCGAAGAAGTTAGGGACACACTTAGGGAAGCACTTAAGATCATGGCCGAGTCGCTGAATTCAATGCTGGCGGAGTATCGCTGTGACGGACATGAACGAGCGGATATCTATTTTTGGCCCGGATACGATAGCATTTTGAGCGTCCCAGGCGAACTTGGTCGACTAATGCTCAAGAACTCCACAGATGGGCACGATGGCGGCATCGGATTCAAAAGCCGGAGTAGTTCCTCGCCTTACAGAGACAGCCTGAGCCTTTTCGCGTTCCAAAAGCTCCTGCAGGATTACCCTGACGACTGGATCGAGGGCGGTTACCGTTTTCGCCCGGGTGGAACCCATGCTTGGGTCTCAGACGCCGCTCTGATGCTGCCAGGCGAGAGACCTCTCAATGTCATCGCGATTGAGACTGGAGGCGCCGGATCTCAAGAACCTGGTCGGCAGGGCGAACCAGATTCCGCCAATGGCGTGTTCCGAATCCATTTGGATCTACATTCGTTCGCGGACTGGGGAAATCGACTCGCGAGCATCCTCAACGACGGAACGCGCCTTCCAAGCCTCCGGCAACCAGGCACCGCAATGCCCTTCAGGCCTTTGTGGCCCTATCACCGCGATGACAAGGCTGGGGGGCTATCGCCGCATGAGGTCAGCATTGTCCACGCGGTTCGTAAGGATTTGTACTGTTTTTGGTTAGCCGCTAATCTGGATACATCACCGACATACGATGGACCCGTTCATCTGACCGGCTTCGATATTTGGGTCGAAGGACTCATCAGTAGACTCAATAAGGTCGGCCTCAAACACCTAGCGGGTAGAATTACCTCTGTTGGGAGGGCGGGCACGGAGTTTGCAGGACACTGCTACCGTTATTGGTACACATTCAACCTCGAGAGGACGGTGTCGCCTTGCCTTAGCGCGCCCATCTCGACACCGTCCCCGGATCAGCAAGCGGAGGGCAGTGAACTCGGGTCCCTGATGATTCTTTCGTCCCACCACATCCCACACGAGTTCTTTTTTCTCGCAAAACCCTGGGTCGAGCGCGTGTACGGCTGGATGAGGGCGGTCGAGTCAGCCATCCTTACGGCCAGAGCGGGCGCCGAGGGTCAATCTCACGAGTTTGTACACCAGGTAGCCGGCCTGATTGACGAGGTTCTATATGACGAGGGTACTTCTAGCCTCTCACCTTCTGCTCAGAACGCTGCGTGGCAGATGCAGGCGTTGGTCCGTGTCTGGAGTTCCAAGGACTTTCAACCTCAGCGCTTCGTCTTTGAATCCAACGAACAGTTCTGGCAGACCTTTCGCCATGATTCCGATGGCCAGTTTCTGGACTATCTTATCGACCAGGCACTGAGACATACATTTCGTCGGGCGGCGCTGCCGCCAGATCCAGGAGACAGTGTTGGATTGAGTGTTCAGGAGTTTGTTCTGCAGAACTATGAGCACCCTGAGGAGGCCAGAAAGCGTTTGGAGATTTCAATCAGTGGCCTTCCGCCGCGGTGGGTGAAGACGAACGGCTTCATAGTGGCCTTCCACCATTGTCTGTGGCAGGCAGCTCAACACGCCCTGCGGGCTTCCTTTAATGCTGCGAGCCAAATGCGTCCGTACTTATGGCTGACGTGCCGAGCAGATGAAGTGCTTATCTATAACCGCAGCGAGAAGCCGCGACTGGACCGAATTCCAAAGGACTGGCGATTCTTTACTCGTCTTGCAGAGCGAATGAAAGACACATTCGGAGTTGAGACACGTTTCGATGACTTAGAGCGGGCGGTCGTTACGCGTATAGTGTTTAGGGTGCGAATATGAGTGAACCAGTTGCGGATCTTACTCGGGGAGAGCGATGCTTAACATGGCGGCATCCCAACAGATTGGCGGGCCGAGTCGTGGTCATTTTCGATGATTTATACAGCACGGCCCTCACTCCGAGATTTCCCCAGCCTTTTGGCTGGGGACTTTACCACATCTGGCAGTTTCTCCACGACGAAAGTAACACCTTAGCTGTCGCGTTTTTCGACCTTCCAAAAGAGCACGACAACTCCGACCTTGAGTGCATAGTTGGTAGCGTTACGCAATGGATTACACGGTTGGAGGGGTCGGTAATCGATTATTGCATCCTTGTCGACATGAACAGAGGATACGAGCCTGACTGGCCCTCTGGTGTGGACGTTCTTAAGGCGCTTCGGACTGATCCGAGATTTGCCTTCGCTAATGCTGAACGAGTCGGCGTGCTGAGTGTTTCTGGGGCTTCAGACCTTGTAGTCACGGCGAATTCGTGGCTTACGGAGTACAAAGACAGGACATTTCTGAAGCACACGCTCAGGACCAGCCTCAGCGGCGAAATCATTGAGTTTCTTGTCGGCGATGACATCGAAAGGCGGTTGTGGCCCGATGGATCAGACTGTGGCCTATTTGCTAACAGCACGCTCAGTGAAGCGAATCATCGCTTTGCCCTGTGGCTAGACCCTTCTCACCCCGTGATGCGGCACGATTGGCCGGATGTGGTGCGTCTATCCATGCAGGAGGCGGCGAGGAAGGCACTCGGCATATACTTGGAATCTGTCCTGCGGTTCCCGCCACCTCTGCACTGGCTTCAAGACGATGAGATTCCGCACCTCTGGCAGGATTTGAAACATTTTGTCGGCGCCAAAGCGACGGCGCACGTCTCGGGACCCTATAATCTGACGCTAGGGAACCTCGTGCTCCTTCTCGGTGCGTCGGTGGGAAGGGAAGCCGAGGCTTGCTTGAAGGACGTGCGCTGGCTCAACACGAATGTCAAGCAGCAGATCCTGCCGTCTCAGAGCAGGGAGGAGGCGCGGACCGCTGCGAAGGCACTAGCGGCGAAGGATGGGCTCTTCACGAATCTCTCACATCATAACAAGGACGGACGCTTTCTTTTGGGAAGAGTAGTATTGAATCAAAGCTCTCTCTGTATTCCCATCGGTTTCAATGCGAGGCTTCAGTGGAAGACGCAGAACTCGGAAACGCCCTCGCTCCTAGAGCAGATCCAGACGCTTGGCCCTTACAGCGGAGTGGTCTACTCAGCGTATCGACGGTTTTTGGTAGCCTCGGCGGTGTCAACGAATGGGCGGGAAGCGAAATGCGTCTTGAATTTGCTGGTTCCTTCCGGCAACCGAGAGGATCTCAGTATCCTGGAGTTTCGGAGGTGCTTATGAGCAATACTGTATTAGTCGTCGATAGTGACCTCGACCGCGGTCAGGCGACTTGTGACGCGTTCACTAGTTGCTCCACTGAGACCTACTTCTTTGACGGGAGCAAGTGCACAAAGGCAGGCAATTATCTTGTCGACTTGGGTGTCCCGATAGGGGAGCTGGCCTTGGTCTTGTTGCACAACAACGACACGGGGATCTGGACGGAGTTGCGCCGAAACGCGAAGTGCATTTTGCGATACACGGGTGGGAGTCCCAAGGAGGGCGAAGCCTACTGGATAGTGGCTCGACCTCTGAATGGAAAAGCAGATGCCGTGACCGCTATGGAAGCTTCGGAGATCATGGAGTGGGTTGAGTTGGGTTGTCCTAATGACGAGCGCCGTCTACCCTCTCTGCTCAGGCGGAATCAGGCTAAGGTCCTTCCCGCGTTTGCAATTCTCTGCCAAGGGTATTTGGCGGCATACGCGAAGGGGAATCAGGCAGAATGCGAAGGCGATATTCGCGAGGCGCTCGAGAAGATGGGTTGGCGGCAGAAGGAGCACTCCGAGTTGGTACCGAATACGGCTGTCGCAGATGTGAAGAGTGCTGCCTGGTGGCTTAGGGTGTTCGATCTTTCGGCAGAGAAGGATTCTCGTGGGCTGCCTGCGGTTTCGTCGGCTCGGTGGGGATCATTCCGTGCGCTCTTGGCGAACGAGTGGGGATCCCATCTTCCTGGGGCACTGGCCGCAATCCTTGACAAACTGAGGGCCAACGAAGCCATCGCTTCTGCAGAGGATGTAGCCCGAGCGTACCTGGCGATCAGGGAGCGGTTGCGTAAGGTGCAATCGGGCCGATGATCCTGATTTGTTTGGTGACGCCTGAACAGAATTGGAAATTGGCTCCCCTTAGATCGGCGGAGCGCGACCTGGAAATCGTGTACCGGATTGACCGTAGCGGGGGTTCTGGATGTGACTCGCACTGAGCGGTGGCAGAAGAAGCGATGTAGCTTGAATCACGATTGGCTGAAGAACCAGTTCATGCCAGGCCTCGCGAAGCTAATCAATGTATTAGATGGGCGAGTCATCGATCCCACGTTTCTTCCGTCTTTCGTTTTTCGTTTGCGCCGTGAGTGGGGAGGTTACGCCGACGAACTCAACGAGTTGTTGCAGTCATTTGAGGAAGAAATGTCACCACGACGGTTGTTCGACTGCCCGCCCTTGGCCAATCGAGGTGAGGCGGTCGCAGAATGGCTGCCAGGAGTGATCCATGCGCTCTGGTTGTCACGTGATCCTGTATTCGTGTGGACGGATGAAGCCAGGACACGACTCGATGACGCAAATCGAAGCCACTCGGAGATCATTAAGGAATTGGAACACATCGGACCAGTAATCGCGACGGAAGCTCTGCGCGGAATACGGCCCCTGTTCGGCGAGTTCCGCGCGCACTGCCGGGATCTTGGCACCGCAGTGTCCAGTTTTCCTTCTGAGATCAGGATCACGTGACTTACATGCCCTTACCTCGCATTCTCGTAATTGATGACCTGTTCGGACGGATTCACTCCGATCGCAGAAATGAGGAGCGCGCGAACCTCTGTGGGCAGTATTTGGTAACGGACGTTACCGATGACGAATCAGGGAAGGGCGAGCGTCAAGAAGTGATTGAACCCACGGCAGAGGTGGTGTTCCATCGCGGCCAGCGGCCGGCGGCATCAGTGGTCGGTAGCACGGTTGAGAATGACCTGGATGGGGTGCTGGAGGTCGTGCGATGTGGGTGGAGCGATGTTCCGTTACGGCGGCCTCGGTGGGCAATGGTATTGCTGGATCTGTGCTTCTACACGGGGCGAGTAACCGAAGAGAGCGACCGACGAGCTGCAGGCATGCCGGAAGGGCGCGCTGGTGACGATGATCCGGAGCGCTACTTTGGGCTGCGAATCCTCAGCGCATTGAGGAACGAGTTCCCCGATCTACCGGTAGTGATTCTGTCCAGCAAGTCGCGGAAGGAGGTCAGTCGAGACATTGCATACCTGGGCGCCTTGGCGTTTTTGCCTCGAGATGATTCGAATAGCCCCGAGCTCTTGCGAGACTACTTGTGGACACATGGCCTCATCCAGGATATGTCTGGCATCCAGATCGGCCGGTCAAAGGAGTTTTTGCTCGCTCTCCGTGCCGCCAGACGCGCGGCATCGACTCAAAGAAACGTCTTGATCCAAGGGGAGCGCGGAACTGGCAAGGAACTGCTTGCCCGATACACTCATCGCGAGACCCTTGCTGGCAGGGAGACGCCATTCATCGTGGTGAACTCCGCTGTTCTAACCCCAGAACTCTTCGCCTCAGAGTTGTTCGGGATCGAGCGCGGCGTTGCGACCGGAGTGGAGCAGCGACTTGGGCTGATCCAAGCCGCGGCTGGCGGCGACCTATTCCTCGACGAAATCAGCGACATGCCCGCACAAGTTCAGGCTGGCATCTTGCGAGCAATCGAGGATCGCCAATACACCCCCATCGGTGCAAGGATGCCACAGTCCGTGAATGTCCGGTTCCTTTCTGCGTCAAACGCGGATCTCGATGTGTTGGTGAGTTCGGGTGTGTTCCGCCACGATTTACTGGACCGTTTGCTGGAAGGAGGAGGCGTTCACCTCCCTCCTCTCCGCGAGCGCAAGGAAGACATACCCTTGCTTGCCGAGAAATTCGTTCAGGACGCGGAGGCCAGCCACCCGCGAGCGATGCGACGAACAATCGACCCCGAGGCTCTGGACTTGTTGCTTCGGCACAACTGGCCGGGTAATGTTCGGGAACTTCGGAGTTCTCTCTTCGGAGCAGTAACCAACTACCCCGACGTAGAGCACTTGGTGCCCGTCCATCTGCGGCTCCCCACACTGTGATTAGCACTTGGCAGAAACGGCGCAGCGAATTCAACCACGACTGGCTGAAAAACCGCTACCTGCCTGCGCTCGCCAAATGGGTCAACATCTTGGATGATCGCGTGGAGGACCAGGCATTTCAAAAGGAGTTCCCGCGAACCATCCTCAACCAATGGCTTGAGTATGGTCCGCAAGGGCACCTGCTCGCGGAGCGGTTCGAATCTGAAATGTCGCCGAGGGTCCTGCTGGAACGGTACCCCCTGTCCAGGCTGCCCGGTCCCACGCGCGATTGGCTTGGCCCGCTCGTGCACGAATTATGGCTGAGCAGGTATCCAGTCCGGCAGTGGGTCGCGGATACCGTTGCGGCAGCCGACGCCGCAAACACCGCATACGGACTGTTGCGGGACTCGATTGCCTCCAGGGCGAATTCCACGGTCGAGGAGTTGAGGCCCTTGAGGAGTAGCTTCACGAGGTTTCAGGGTCTCTGCCAGGGGCTAGCCCGGACGATCGAGGAGTTCCCCAAGCCGCTTATTATTTAGGATTCGGAGTGTACATGCCAGCGACGATTGCCGTATGCCATACTTTCTTTTGGATGAGGAGATCTTCCGTTGGCGGGGGAGGCAAGACTGGTTTGGGCGCGGCGGTTGCTCATGCAGAGCTCGATCGCGACCTGGCGCGGCTTAGAGAACGTAAAGGCCGCTGATCGCAAGGAACCAGGCTGGGGAGATGGATAATCTACTTTCGAGGATTGTCGAGACGTGATGAACGAAAAAGTCGTGCCACGGGTTCTGATCATCGATGATCTATTCGGACGCTCGTTGCCGCATTCGAGGAATGAGGAGAGAGCCAATCTGTGCGGCCAGTACCTCCTGCAAGACTGCACGGGCGACGAGGTGGGCAAGAGTGCATTGCAGCGGATCAAGAAACCCATCGCATATGCGGTTTTTCATCGTGGGCAGACTCCTGCCTGCTCGCGAGTGGGCGACACCGTGGACAATGATCTTGCTGGGACATTGCAGTTCGTGAGGGATGGCTGGTGTCAATCGGACCTTCCGCGCTGGAGCCTGGTTCTGCTGGACCTCTGTTTCTACACCGGGGACGTGACATTTGCGTCCAACGGCAAAGTCTGCGGTATGCCGGAAGGCCAAGAGGGAGACGACGACCCACGTCGATATTTCGGATTGCGCATTCTGGAGGCGCTGCACGAGTCTTACCCAGATCTACCAGTGATCATACTTTCCAGCAAGCCGAGGGCTGAAGTGAGTCGGGAATTCACTGTCCATGGTGCGCTCGGGTTTTTAGAACGCGATGCGCAGGACAGCCCAGCGCTCCTCCAGGAATACCTTCATCGCCACGGTCTTATTCCGGACCCAACCGGTCAAATTGTCGGCCGTTCTCTAGCGCTATTGAAGGCTCTGCGGACTGCCAGGCGCATATCTCAGACGAGGCAGAACATCCTCATCCGAGGCGAGCGCGGGACCGGCAAAGAACTCATAGCGAAGTTCCTGCACAAGCAGAGCGAGGCGGGCGCTGAGCGGCCGATGGTAGTCGTCGATTCGGGTTCCCTCAGCCCTGAGCTCTATGCGAGCACACTCTTCGGCCACCGGAAGGGTGCCTTTACGGGAGCAAGCGAGAACAGGTCGGGTTGCATCCAGGAGGCGAACGGCGGAGACTTGTTTTTGGACGAAATAGGCAACATGCCTGCACCCGTGCAAAGTGGATTACTTCGGGTTCTTGAATACCGGCGAGTTCAACCGCTAGGGGCAAGCGGAGCCGACTCCAGAGAAGTAGACGTCCGCTTCCTCTCAGCCACCAATGGCGACATTGACGTGATTGCTTCTACCGGCGCTTTCCGAGAGGACCTGTATGATCGGCTACGGGCTGGCGGCGTCCTGTTCTTGCCCCCGTTGCGGGACCGCAGAGAGGACATTCCGCTTCTCGCTGAAACTTTTGTCAGGGAGGCCGAGGCGCAGACTCCGAGCGCTCTCCGCCGCCAGATTGAAACTGAGGCGATGAAACTGTTAGTGGGACATGACTGGCCCGGCAACGTGCGCCAACTCCGGAATTGCATCCTCCACGCAGTGGCGCACCACCCAGACGTGGAGCATCTCCAACCGATCCACCTTGATTTGCCTTCCTCAAGACGATCCATCGATTCAAGACCGGCCCAAATCGAAACGCCAACCCCTCCGAATTCCACGCCCGGCGCGGCTCCCCTCGATGAGTTGATGGCCGATTTGGACAAAGTACGGTTCGATGTGATACGGCCGAGCCACTACGCGGGCAAACTCGGCCAACTCGAGGCAGCCTGGGCCCGGTTCATGGCCCGCTACCTCAAGGCGGGGCTCGAAGCTACGCGAAAGCTCACGCCCAGGAATCCCGAGGGCGAAGTGCTTCCACTCCCGGCGGTTCAACTGATGACAGGCAACGAGGAAATCAAAGCCTGGCAAGCATACGACATCATCAAGGCGATCTGCCAGCTGTCCCCGGAGGTGACCGAGGAATTGCGCAAAGATCCGCTGTTGTCGGACGTTTATGAACGAGCGGTGCGCTCTCGCAACGGCCACTGATGCTTTCGGAATCCTGATACACTCTTCGGATGAAGAACGCAATCGTTAATCGAGCTGATGGGTCAGGTACGACGCACACGTACGCGATTTGTGGGATCGAGACGCCGGTCGCCAAGGCGGTTGCCAACCTCTTAGGTGTATTTGGGTGCAAAAAAGCCGAGAAGGTCGCCGATGCGTCGATCACGGTCTTGGATCACCGAGGAAACTTCTCACTGAGCCAAGACGTTCTTCGCTTCTACCATGATGGCCTTGGTGGCGGTACCAAGCGCGTCATCTATTTGGAAACTGGAGGCGCAAAGGAACCTGCAAAGGAGGAAAGGCAAGGCCCTGATGGTACATCCTGGTTCTCGCCAATCACCGATTCGTGTGTTCTTATTCCGGACATTGCGAACTGCCTAAAGCCGCCGCGTGCCGCCCGGGTCGGGGGATCTTCCCCACTCGATCCCAGTGTCTGCAATTCCCTCGTTGCCGCCGTCCTAGGAGGCCCCCAGGATCCGGGCGAGATCAAGAAGAGGTGGATTGCCTTCCTAAGAGATGCCGAGGAGATTAATCTTCCCTCCGCTGAGATCAACACACGCTGGCAAGAGCTCTCAAAGACAGACCCGGCCGCTTTCTACTATGCCTTAACTTGCATAGTCGAAAATCACGTAGATCGCGACCACCAAGAGAAGCGGATGTTTGATCGCAAGCTCTTTGAAGCAGCACCGGGCAGCAATGATGCGGAGGACTTTTGCGCGGCCCTCCAAAATAGACGCCTTCGCGACACCGCCGAGGACCTACGGGGATCACTTGCCGATCGAGTTTTGCCGCCTACCGATGGTCTTAATTGCATCCTCCTTATCGATGATGACGCACAAGACTATCTCCCAGCACTTCAGAATATTCGCGAGGTTTTTTTTCGCGACTACGAAGTCTGGCACTGCAAGCTGGATTACAAAAAGGAAACACTCTTGCGCTTTCTTGCGCAATACCGATCGGCAGATCATGCCGGCTACTCTGTCCAGACAATCCTCGGCGGGCTGTCTCTGATACGGGTGTGCCCACCCGGAACCGGTCTGGACGAACCGAAGATGTTCGTCAATCTCTTTCAGCATGTCGGGTTCGTGTTGATGGACCAGGTGTACAGGACTGCCGGCGGCCGCGGTGAACTATTCGGCCCGGCCCTCACGCGGGGTCTCCTGCGCCTCCTCAGGGACCTCACTAATGACGGCGAGGGCACCTCGCACACACGTCCACCTGAACTGATCGCACTAAGCCGGACGGACGATTCAGCCGTAATCCAGAACGCACTAAGGGCGGGGGCTCGAGACTACGTTGTAAAGTCACGCCTTCTTGCTCTTCCAAGCGTCCTCGCTAAACTGCAACGCACAGTCACTGATCCGCCACACCATCTGCACCGTACTTTCCGGGCACTAACCAGACTTCCGAATGACACGATCGGCCTGCTCCAGGCCATTAAGATACCCCAACTTCCCCTCCATCGCCGACCGGAAGATCTTAAGGAGGACAGGGGTGATGTGCCAAGGCAACGCCTACCGGGAGCACCGGAGATTGCCAAACTGCTAACAGTCCTACCGAAGCCAGATCTGCATGTGCATCTAGGAAGTTGCATGTCGACGGAGTTCCTGGTAGTTGCCTCGCTGGTCGGGCTTCTGAGGCATGAGTGGAGTGACAACCGTCTCAGCAGTCTCCGCCACTTGGTATCCCTACTGCACCGCTTACGGTTGGAGCAAGCCAACGCAAGACTCGGGCTTATCCAGGAACTCTCTCCGAATCCGATGCCTACTCCGGACCCTGAAATGCCTTCGAGAGACGAGAGCTGGATCGAGGCACTCGCCCGCCATACAGCCAGCCACCTCAAACATCAACTTAGCCTTGGCGACCCGCTGTCGACCGGCAACAGTGTCTTTCGGGCGATCCTTCACGCAGAATTGGGAATTCCCGATTATCTAGAGAAAGTGGTTGCACAACGGAAGGTTGCCTCAAAAGCACCGCTGGAACTGGCTCTGTTTGCTATTCGACATTCGAGCGAGGTAAAAGAGGCCTGGAAGGTCGATGACATTATTCGGGTCTACTTGCTTACTCTGAGTACGCTTTACCGGGACCAGGAAGGTAATGGAGCGTCGCTCGCGTTCTGCGTCAAAAAGACTAAACGGGACTTTCTTTACTTCTTCAAAAGCGATCTTCCGTCCCTGCGTCGCGGATCGAGTCGTATATGGAAAAGTGGTCACAAGTACTTTTATTCACCACGGTGCCAATCGGGCTTCACTGTTGATCAATTTAAGCGCAGCGGCTGGCGTCTGGATGGTACACATCCAAACAATTTGGTCCTAACATGGCCTGCTTTCGCCGAAACTGATGATCACAGTCAGCTTGGATTTGATCGTTACGTGTGTCCCATTGAGTTCGAACTTGCGACTGGACTGCACAGCACAAGCTTAGTCCAGTATCTCCAAGGGTGCGAGTTTTCGGGTGCCGAACAGTTACATCACCCCTTCCTAATACACCTCTACGCGCAGCAAGCTGTGATGGGATTCGTGCGAAAGGGTGTTTTCTACGCCGAACTCAAGGCTTCTCCAGATGGGTTCATCGAGCGCGATTGGGACTTCGACTTTTCAGGCGTCTGTCGCTGCCTCGTTGAGGCGTTTGCTCAGGCCCAAGAGGCTGTTCTCAGCGTTTATCGTGCCGACCGGTTGCCTGTGAATGAGCCGAGACAAAGCCGTGAGTGTGACCGTAATTGGCTGGGTAACTGCCTCGGGGGGCGGTTCTCGCATTCGAGCCTCCAAGCGCTGTTGGCCGGAACAACTGATCCATTACAGCCATCTTTCTTGAAACGACGGTTACCCTGCAAGGTGAGCCTGGTCTTCGTTGGGAAACGGCATAAGAGTACGCGGGAAATGATCTTGGAGGCGGCAGCAGCCGCTGTGATGCGGCCTTCCGGAGAACGCCCAGTCAGGAATGCGAGGGAGTTTGTGGAAAGGGAGATGGCGCGCTGTCGCGTCGTTGGCTTCGACCTCGCCGGCCAAGAACCCGACAATCCTCCAGAGCTATTCGTTGAGGAATTCTCAAGGCTATCACGGTTGCATATCCCATTCACGGTTCATGCAGGAGAAAACGCGCCTGCCAAGTTCATAGAGGACGCCATTTTGCTCCTGCAGGCGAAGCGGATCGGCCATGGGCTTGCGCTAGCTGAAGACCGAGGGCTGATGATGCGGGTGCGAGAGGACCGAGTCTGCATCGAGCTGTGTCCGGTCTGTAATCACCAAACCTCGCACTTCCTTCCTGGGAACAGCAAGGCGCCGGGACGGCGATATCCACTCAAGGATTATCTGGAGTATGGAATATTGGTGACGATTAACACCGACAACCCTATCATCTCCAATACAAATCTGGTCAGAGAGTACTTTCAAGCTTCCTATGCCTATGACGATAAGGGGCTCTCGGTTTGGGATGCGTTACGTGTCATGCGAATGGGGTACGTTTGTTCTTTCCTGCACCTTCCTGAGCGGAGAGCGATGATTGAAACGGTAGAGCAGTTCCTCTTCGATCTGTTTTCTCGGGAAGATTGCGTCGGGTATTTGAGAGAACTCGCCGATTTGCAGCGGTCTCGATCCAAGGCGTAATCTCCCGAAGCGGATGGCAGAGCGTAGCGAGCGATCAGGCTCCCCCGGCAAGCAACTGAGGATCAATCTCAACACGCTGCATGTAGTTATCGAGATTCACCGAAGGCGGTACCTCGCCTACGGTGAACCCGAAACTTCCGTCTGTCGTCTCACAGAAGTAGTATCGAGCGCCCTTCCACTGGAAGTATTTGTTGCCAGGAAAATCGGGGGCTCCCTCGACGGCAACTGCAGCGTGCTCTTCCTGGTTTGAGATGAGGACCACGGAACGCAAACCCATGAGCCTGAATAGCGAAGCTGCAAGAATGGCCTTGCAGTCGCAATCGCCTACGTCATCCATGAGCGTTTCGATCGCATATCGGAAATACTCTAGCCCCTTTGTGGCCTTGTCTGTGCCATAGGGGATCACCTGGACAAACTGGAGCGTATTTTGAGCCTCCTCAAAGTAGTTGAATCGGAGATTTCGCGCGACCGCGAGTAGTTGGCGGGCTGCTTCGACTGCCTCCCGATCTTGTGCGCCTTCGTTGACAATTCGATCAACGAGCTGCTCGATGTTCCCCGTCGTGACGCCAAGTGGCGAGGGGTTCTCGCGTCCGCGAGTCGCAGCTTGCGAAGTCCGTATCCTCAACGCCAGTGTCATTCGACTGCCTCGCGCCCTGGAATCCCAGCACCATGATCTGGTGACCATATCCTCGCCGGACTGCGGTGGCGGAGTTGGAGGAAGGTCGGGGATGTCCCTCGAAGGATGAACTGGCCACGGCTCCACCCGCAAGAAGTTGCACGTCACCAGAAAAACAACGACGCCGAGTGAGCTCCACGGCAACCAGAAGGAGCTGCGAAAAGACGCGACAGCGAGCACTGCGAAACAGCTGCACACCAACCAGTCAGTGCCAGACACGCCGGTTCTTCGCAACCAGCGAACAGGAACGAAGGGTCCAAAGGAAACGGCTTCGCCAGACATCCTCTTGCCAGAAGCGAGCCATATCCAGAGCCCAAGTGTGCCCATGACCGCCAGATAGAGCATCCACGTTGTGATAAACCATTTGACTGCCGAGTTGGCGGGCCCCACGCCACCGCCCGGACCGATTAGAAAAAAGAGCGGCAGGTACAGGAAGGAGTGCAATAGAAACGCCGTGAGTGGGATAGTCGGCCAAGTGCCTCGAGGAACGACCATGTCAAAGCCCCCCTTCTGCGTCTTGATGCATCTCTGACGCCGATTCGTTCATTGGGAAAGCGAGTTCGCCCGACCATGGGTCTCGCCAGTCGCGCGTATCCCCCCACACCTCCAACAAGTGTCTGCGGCCAGGTTCGTCCAACGTCTGCCACGCAGTGCGACAAGCCTGCCAATCCACGCTCTCGGGGATAGGCGCCTTCATGCTCCAAAGGCGGTGCAGTTCCGCTCGATTCTGCAGGGGCACCACCTCCTCTTTGAGCTTCTCATGGAGCCCACGGTCTTTGGGAAAGGCATCACAGAGGGCGGCAGCTTCCTCGGGTTCGACGAGAGTAAAGCTTTCCGGAGTCGGAACGGCGGTCGAGTAGGTCAGTTGAAGCGGAGGAAAGGCGATCGAGTCCAGCCTTGCGAGGACCTTCGGCAACTCCGGAACCGTCGCCACGGTAATCAATCGGCTGAGCGTCTGCGCCGTCGCAAGAGTTGTTGACAACTCACCGATACAACCCTCAAAAATGCGGGGTGGAAACTGGAGTCGCTGCTGATGGAAGTCCAGATAGTCCTGGAGACTGGCGCACAGTCTTCTTCTGCAAACTTCGCGCCACGCTCGATTCTCTTCTTTATCAGCGACCGCTGTCCATAGGAGGGGTTCAGGCGATGGGTCGGCTCCTTGGAGGCTAATGCTCTCATCGGGAGTATGACAGTCGTCCACCGTCGATCCCAGTTCCCAGACGGATGGGTTAGCGGCACAGGGGTTGTCTCGAAATCTCTTCTCCCGCCCCTGAAAATCCGTTTCGAGAGCGTCCCTAAGGCAGACCAGAATCTGACGCTGAGAGAGGGTGCTCTCGGTCCGGGTCTCATCTGGGTCCCACGCTGGAACGGTATCCGATTCTCCGATCCATTGTGCCAACCCGTTGTAAAAGTGGCGCAGTGTCGACAGGGTCTCATCCATGGCGCGCGTTCGTGCCTCCCGAACAACTGCGTGCACGTATTCCGCAACACCCGTGCCGATCCGCTGCCTAGACAGGCGCCATCTGACAATTCCAACCAGGAAGCAAATCAGTCCGACAGATGCCCCGAGTAGCGTTGATGCACTGACACCCAGACCCGGACTAACGCCGACAGGGAGAAGCCATGCCGCCAACCGCTGAGCAAGCGCCCCAAGCGATGCACCGAGGAAGGTGTGTCTGACCAGCATAGACTCACGGGTTGGCCGCCAGCGCAGAAGGTACGCCAGCCGTTCGGCCGCCTCTCCGCGTGAGAGCACGCCATCTGAACGTATGGCCGACTCCTCCTGTGCGAATATCCGGGCCCGCTCGAACTGGCTCGCAGCTACGTTCCCTTCATGAACGCGTCCTTGCTGTTCAGTCAAGAGAATGTGAAGGGCGGCGAGAGCCTCGGCAGCTAGAGCAAGCCCGCCGGTTGCAGATTCCAACAGCATCGAGTCAGTCTTCGACGCCACAAGAGTGCGAATATTGGCGAGTTTCGCTGAAACCCGCCGCCCCAGCACCCTCCTGAGGGCCTCAAGTTTGTGGAAGAGGTAGTCTGTCGCACGCTCATCGAGGAGTGCGGGCAAGAGGCGAAGGTAATCGTCTTCAGAGATGGAATCCGGGGAAGGCCAAAACCGGCTCACATCGAGCCGAATCGAAGCCAATATCCCCTCCGGGGCCGCGACCTCGATCGGTTGCAGCAGCTCACCGACCACGGAATCCAACTCCAGACGACCCGTCTGATAAAGTTCCGAAGCCGCATGGTTGGCGTCGCCGGGACTGGGCGGCTTTACCAGCACATCGTGGACAAATCGACCATACGCTTCCAAAGCCTTTCGCCGAATGAGTTGAGTCAGAGGAGCACACAAGCTGCCGGCGCCGCCGGAGTGGACCATCAGGCCTTGGTTCTCGCCGGGCGCAGCGAGTCTGCTCAGGTGGCTCACGTAAAGAGCATGACATCGGAGGCTGTTCGCAGCCTGCCAAAGCATCCGGGCAGCATCGGCTGCAACATAGCCCAGGGGATTGTCTCTCCGGTCCTGGTTGGTTTCGCCAAATGAGAGGACGGCACGAAGCGCACCTCGACCGAGACTGTTAGAGGCTGCGTGGAGCCAAGCGTAACACTCAGTTCTGAGCTCGGAACTCATGCCTCCGATACCGGCAACCAGCGGAACGAGGAATGGGTACATGTCGCCGCCGAGCTGCGCCGTCAGCTTGCGGCGCAAATCATCGAAGATCCGTAAGACTCGAACGGACAAGGCGCGAAAGGCAGGGTCACCGAGCCAACCAACAAGAAAGACATCGAAGTCCACGGGAAACGCGACGGCATGCTTGCCCTCCTTGGGGCGCAACTGCTCCAGGACGATGCTTTCAATGTGTCCACTGATCAGCGGGCCGAGTCCCTGCTCCACCAGAGTGAAGTATGCCGCCCCGCTGTTGTCCGCCGGCCTTGGAAACTTAATGTGGGTTGAATCGCTCCAAGTCTCCGACTCTTTCCACTCGTCGATGGACAGGTGTCGAAGCCACTGCGGATCGCCGACGCAAGAATCTGCGAGAAGACGAGAGAACTCGGGTCGCAGACGCACGTCCCGTCGATCCTTGTCGATCATGCCCAGGATCCGCTCGAATGTACTCAGCAGATCCACTACGCCGGAAGCCGCCAGGTACTCTCCTCCAGTGGAATGAGCCAGGGTCTCAAGGCTTTGGCGATCTACCCTCCCAAATCCTATGGCATAGACTTTGACGTTCTGTTCGATGGCGTGGCGGATGAGACTACGCTTTGCGTCCGCGCCCTGTAACGAAAACTGAGGAGATCCCGTATCACCGCCGTCGGTAAGCACTAACACGTATCTGTGCCTCCCATCCCCTTGAAAGCGGAGACAGGCTTCACCGACAGCTTCATAAAGCAGCGTCGAACCACTGTGGCCCTGGAAGCGCTCGACCTGATCCAAGAGGAATTCACGATACTCAGTGGGTTCGGCGTAGACATGTACGTCGGTGCCGAAGCCGATCAAGCCCAGGCGGGTACCCTCAGGCGCCGACTCAATGAAACAGCGCAGGGCTTTCCGGACCTCACTGATTGGAGCACCAGCCATTGACCCAGAATCATCAATGACGATATTGAGCGCCAACTCAGGCCCCCGGGGCGCATCCCCGAGGTTAATGTATACCGTAAACAGCCGACGGCGCATGCGGAGCTACTCCTTTACAGAGTCGCCTCACCCAGCGATTCCCGTACAAGAACGGACTGATCTTCAAGTTCATTTGCCACCCACCCAAGCACTTCACTGGCAGCAGAGTCCTGTTCACTTCTCCGGGCCATGTTCTCTATCTGTTTCTTCCTGGCAACGGCGGTCGAGATGAACTCCGGAACGGCAGCCAGAAAGACGCGCGCGCGTTCCTGGTTGGTGATTGCAACGACGGGCGAATCCGAATCGTCGGCCCAAAAGACCTTGATTCCAGAGCACCATTCCATGAAGAACTCCGCGTTCTTCAAGGCCTTCGGACGCTTCAGAAACTCAGCCCAAGCCCTACCATAGTCACCGGGGTTGCCGACACGCTGGAAGTCCTTGTCGGTGACCCGCAGTTCCAAGCGCCCGTCGGTTTGGATCATCGAATCCTCCAACGCCTGATCGAGCACGTACGGCGTCTTCGCCCGAAGTGTCAACGGTGGTTCATGCAGATAAGCGTTTGGCTCGTGCTCCAGTTTCTTGGTGAACAGACCGCGCAATGCATCGTCCGACTTCCACTTGTCACCTTGGAACCGGAGGGCCCACAGGAAAACATCCGCGAAGGCGATCTTCCATCGTCGTACCGTCCCCCCGACCGAGATTCTGATGCGGCCATCCCACCAAATGTGCGGGTTATAGTCGATTAGTCTGTCGTAAAAGCCCTTCAGCTCCCTGACCCACGGAAAGTCGTCGTTCAAGTACAAACCGTGGTAGAGTTTTACGCTGAGAGCGCGATGGCGGGCGTCCGGGTCGACCATATGGGTCTGATGAGTTCCTGGCTGGTAGCCGAGCATGTCCGCGAGGGACCCTTTGTCGGGGCTAGATCCTGTCACGAGAAGCCGGAAGCAGGGCCGGGTGTTGCGACAGGCGTCCGACACCGGACTGAAGACCGCGACGTTGGCATTCGAGAGCAGGACCGCGAGTTCGTTTTGCAGGCTCGGGTTGTCGCGCAGGTAGTCCTCAAGGGACCTGGTGCTGTGGACTTTAAGCTCAGCTTCCGTGTCAAGTTGCCGGACCACCCATTTGGCACAACCGGCGGCAAAAGCGTTCGCCACGTGTTCGGAAGATTCGTTTGACGTGGCTTGGACTCCACGCCAGTCTGAATTGGCGAAGGTCCGCAGCAATCTTGGGACTGACACGAGAAGATCCTGGAGGCGGGTGAGAACCTGGTCGGCGAGCGGACCCGGGGAGCCCGCGAGGTCAGTGATTTGATCGATGGCGGGGTGATAGGAAGTTAGATCACTGGCCGCCGCACTGTGGATGGAGTGCGCCAAGTTTTCGAGCAGAGCCTGCTGTTTGGTGGCGGCTGTTTCAAGCCAGCTCCGAATCCGGCCACCCTGTTGTTTGAGACGGTAGAGCAAAGACTGATGACGGGTGGGTTGACTCGTGAAGTATTCGAGGACCTCGGTCTGCTCAGCGTCAAATCCGACGAAGGTGAGGTACTCGACTTCCAGCATCAATATCAGGTTATGGACGGCTTCCTGAAGGAGTTCGGCCCTCTTTGCGGCGAATTGTTCCAGAGCCTTCTTGAGTTCCGCCATCTTCTTCCCGCGGCCGAGGAGCGTTTCGCGAGCCTGTCTTGCGGTGTCCAGGGCATCTTCCTTCAGCCATTCCAATCCCTCTGCATTGCCGAACCCTCGTTGAACGTTAGCATTGCTGTTCGTCAGTCCCGTGATCGCCTGACCTCGACGCTCACGGATGGCGAACACGAGATGCTGGACTAGTCCTGTTCCAGGGCTGCCGACGGTGCCTGCCCACGAACGCACACCGCACTTCTCAATGGTCTCCTCCATCAGAGCGTACATCTGATCGAGAATGCGCGAATAAACTCCGTCCGCGATTTTGACTGAGGGGTCTCCGAAGCGTTTGGAAAAATCGCCGCGTATCGCCCGCTTGACACTATCGATCTCCTGCCGACACTCTGTGATGGCATCATCGAGTCTTTGGCTCGTAACGGCGTCCACATCGACCTTCGGTTCCGCAGAAGGGCTCGACGAATCGATGAGGTAGAACTGAGCATCGGTCCTCAACCGGTCCAGCGCGCAACCAGGTTGAGACAGGTACTGGCGCTCGACGTAACTTTCAAAGCTGTTTTCCGCCGTCTCGATCCCACGGAGGGGCGGCAGAATCACGCTTTGCAGAAAAGTCTCCGCCTGGGTCCGGAGTTCGCCTTCGCTATATCCGGCACCGTCCGCTGCAGACAGCCGCCCGCACAGGAGGTTCGCAGTGAAGCGAAGGGACACGTAGTTCTTGAGCGCATCAGAGGGGTACTCAAGGGCGCGAAAACCGGCTGTCAGGTAACGAGGGAATGTGCGATCGGCGGTAGACGCAATCCTAGGGTTTGCGTTGGTCCAGACAGCGTCCATGCGAGCATCAGAGCCAGACAGCGAAATGTGGAAAAGAAGTTCAGCCACCGTCGAGTAGAACCTGTTATCACTGAACTGGAGAAAAGAGAGTGCCCCTTCTCTCTGAGGATCAACTATCATCGCCCCGCCGAACGGCGTCCAGTTCTGGTCGAAGTTCGCCACATCACCGCTAGTAGGGAGAACGAAGTCACCAGCGCCGGTATACCCACCGCGGCTATTCAGTTCAAATGCATGCTGCAATTCAGCCAAGAAAGCATAGCCATTGGCTTGATAACGGGCTATGAGCTCCGCTCCCCGCCTATCGGCTTCCGCCGCACGAATAAAAGGTTTTGGGGCGAAGATCACCGGACGCAGGAGGGGGTCCGCATGGGCCAGATCATGATAAATCAGGTTGATCAAGTAGAGGATGTCATAGAATACCGATGAACCCGTGCCCCCACAAGAGCCGGTCACGATAATAATTTGGATCTGCCGCTGGACATTGCCTTCGGCGCGAACTGCGTTCAGCTGGGTAATGTCCCGGCGGATAGTCGTCTTGACCGTTTCGAAATGATGGGCCAGGCACAGGCGTCCCAACTGACGCCGAGCATCGGCGCCGACGGTCACCATTCGACTCGGAAAACCTTCGGCCTCCCGGGGATCGATCCATCGAAGAATATCGCTGTGGACGGGATTTTGGGGATCCCTCTTGATTTCTTGCCACCATGCTTGTGGGTTGAAGTTCCCAATCGAGCACCACTCGAACTCACGGTGAATGAAATCAGGGTCTAACTTGAACTCGGCGTCGAACTCCTTTTCCAAGAAGTCCCATTCCGTATGATCCGTATCGAACAAGCGGAATCGGTAAAAAGTCCGACGCTCTTCTTCCGGCACTGAGCGCTGGAGGATCCTCTTCAAGTAGGCGAGAGTCTTGACTCCAGTCCCGCCGAGACCAATGAACAATGTCGGATAGAATGGCATCTGTTTATCTCCTTTTAGTGCAAGCTCAATACACCGCCAGATTTTCGTTACTACTGATCAGGAACCGCCGGCCGAGCCGACCACCAGATTCCCATTGTGACCCTACACAACGGAATACTCTCCAAGTCCGTGCCCCGCATACTCAGTTCGCAAAACGAACGTCGAATTGCTCCCCGCTGCCCTTCACCAGTAATCGGGTCTGAAAACCGACCGGCACGGCTTGGGATTCGCTCTGTGGTAGAGGGATCTCCTGCATAACCCACTTCCGCACCCGGTTGTCGTATTTTCGTCCTAAGTAATAGACGGAACCCGAGACCCTGTAGGCGTAGATTCCACGTCGCGGCGACAACCGCGGAAACCCAGGCCTCTTGGAGACGAGCCGCACTGCAAACTGCGGCGATTCTAACCGGGTACGAACGCTACAGTCACTCACATTGCCGATTGCGAGGGAAGAACCGTGAAGATCGCCCATCCTCACCTCCTCGCCATACATCCCCCCCGAAAGCGTTATGCGACGAATCATGTGCCCCACTTCCACGGTCGGTGCCAGCCAGATCCGCCAGGTTACGTAGCTGAGGACAAGCAGCAGGAACAGTAGGGCGATCTTCAGGGAGAGCGGCGACCCATAGGAAATCGCCAATGAAACCGTCTTCGGTACCGAAAGAGGAAGCCGCGGCTCGATCTGAAGCGCAGGTTCAATTTCAACCACCGGTTCAACTTGAACCTGGCCGACCAGTTCCACTTCCACCACCCTCGGCGCATTCGACGACAACAGCCATTTGACCCAAGACCACGGATCAGACGGCCTCGCTGTGAACAAGTCCACGGCCTGCCCTGGGCGCACCTGAGTAAATGTGTCGCTCGCCGGTTTGGCCGGACATCCCTGCCAGTTGGCCGACGCGGCCTTGATCGAAAGCGGCAACCTTTGCAACTTTGAACGGAGGCTTATGTTGCTGCCGAGAAAGGTCGGGTGAACCTCGAAAACCCAGCCGCGAGACATCTCCTCGCGCACCAAGGCCCGTAGTTTGTCCCGCTCGATCTCCTCCCTGCGACGCTCGAACCATGCACGTAGAGTCTCCTCGTTGTTGATCGGGACGGTTTCGACACGGCCCAGGACACTGCGGACCGCCGCCAGGTCTCGCCCCACACCGGCGCCAAGGGGCAACAGGAGCGCGAAGCTCTGTATCGTCTTGTTCGATGCTGCCAATCGGGCCTTCTTGCCGAGCTCGACCCAGGGAGCGGTGGCTGGATCTGCTGTATGGAACTCGCTATCAGCAGGCGGGTCGTGCTCAAAGTCCGAGAACATGAAGACAAACTGGAGTTGATGGGCTTCAGGCCGGGCGATCTCCGCTACTGCAAGTGT